>Ga0123342_1005170_pt1 | contig 19227 bp, 7 predicted proteins | sample Turbeawhitnodule_FD_89960 | JGI IMG/M metagenome (GOLD analysis project Ga0123342, IMG submission 89960) | Root nodule microbial communities of legume samples collected from Mexico - Turtle bean Mexico white nodule | ecosystem: Host-associated > Plants > Roots > Nodule | place: Mexico: Nepantla... | reverse complement strand
TGAAAATTGATTAGTTGGTCATTCTAGTCTGGCAAAAGGCACAAGGTTAGGACCCATGAGCTCCAGGGAGATTTTGGGTGGCAGGGTCCTACACTCTTCTTTATATCTTTTGTCTCGTGGCTTCTAATTTAGAAACACACATAAAATTTAGCTAGGCACTTCTGGACCCCTTTTACCAATTTCCATTATGCTTTCTGTTTCAGTGAGGGATCACAATTCTTTAAAAATTTTGGTTTCATATATATGTCTCTTTTGTTTTCAGAAAATTTATGTGGACAAGAAAAAAGAAGAAAAAGGAAAACCTATTCTAACATTTCATATTCCTTCTAATCAAGTAAGATGGAATATTTTTCCTTCTAAGCGATGTCGATGGAATAATTATTATAAAATATAGCAAGTAATATTTGTTGGAAAAAAACATCATTATAAAAGAGATATTGACACTCATATTGTAATTTATATTAATATGGGTGTTGATAATAATAATAATAATAATAACCAAATTCCTCTATATTTTTATATCGGCAAAAACAAATAACAGAGTTATGTATAAGACACCGTTTTTCTCTATATTTATTAATAACAAAAATTATTATTATATAAATGCTAAAAATAAGTAAAAATATTTTAAATGGAGATTCTAAAAAGAATAGAGGAAGTTTTACTTAATAAAAGAAGGTCAAACACATCTCTTAAAACATAGAGAAGTCTTATTTGTTTATAGAGTGAAAGATATAAATTGAAGCAATCAATTTGATAGAACTTGATTAGTTGTCCAATTGATCAACTCCCAGAATCATTTAAGCACATGAACATGGATTTGAGAAATCGTTGAACCAATTAAATAAATAAAAACAATTGTGCATGATGATCTAGTATTGGGTGATCTTATATTCTTTTAATCATAAAGTTTGATATCATGTTACATGTCAATGTATGAGTAAGTATTTACTTGGATATTAAGAGGTATAAGTATAGTCTTTTCTTAATTTCTACATAAAAATTGTCCAGATTTAGATGTTTGTACAACAATATGAAATCTTAATGTATAAAAAAATTAATTTATGGTATTTATAATTTTATTATTTTAGTTTATGTAATACTGGTTGAACTAGAGGTTTTGTGATTTAGATTGTTTAACTTAGATGGTCTATAAAATTTATAGTCTAAAATGTCTAATTAGTCTAGATTGTCTAGCAAGTATCTAGTAGGTCGTCTGATGGGTATCGTTTAGTAAACCGTCTAATTTTATGTTCGTTTTTTATTAATGTTGAAGGGACCTTGACTTTCTATATAAGAGATAAGTGTGTGTCTTTATGGAGTTGAACTTTGTACTTTGTCTTTCAAAAAATAAAATTGATCCAATTTTCATATTCTTGTGAGTTTCATGAGATGTGTTGTTTATGACTTAGAGTTTTCTTGTAGGTATGTTCTTTTTATGCTTCAAGCATGACATACCATATTCAACATAGTATCGAAACATATTAGGATTTTTGACTATTATAGGGTTATTTTTTTGGTTTTTACCAAAATGAGGTCCGTTTAAAAAAAATTACAAATTTAGGCAAGTCGTGCCAATTTGGCACATCTTCATATGCACAAATCCTCACAATTTGACATGATTCTGCCATGTCATACTGAAGTTGTGCCAACTTGACACGACTTCTGTCATGTTGTACTGAAGTCGTGTCAACTTGGCACGACTTCTGCCACGTCATTTTTTTTTTTAATTTTATTGTTTATATATTGGGTAGTAAGTTATGTAATATTAAAAATTAATTTGATACATAATTTTCTAAAAGTGTTAAGTTTTAAAGAACAAAAAATTGAATAATCGTGTATGGATCATGTTTGATTATTAGCTGACTTGACCCATGTCGCCACTTATAATCATTACTTTTCAAGTTATTTATTTTGTTAATTCACAACAATAATTCTCTATTTATTTTCCAAATACAATAAATTTTCATTATCTATTTATTTCCAAATTCAATAACAATTTTCTTCATTTTTTAATTAATCAAATAATCAAGTTATTGTATTACATTACCGCCAAACATGATCCATACACGATTATCCAATTTTTTGTTCCTTAAAACTAACACTCTTAGAAAATTATGTATCAAAATAATTTTTAACATTACATAACTTACTACCCAATATACACAATAAAATTTTAAAAAAAATTATGACGTGGCAGAAGTCGTGCCAAGTTGACATAACTTCAGTATGACATGACAGAAGTTGTGCCAAGTATGACAGGACAGAAGTCGTGCCAAGTTGGCACGACTTCAGTATGACATGATAGAGTTGTGTTTAATTGTGACGATTTGTGCATATGAAGTTGTGCCGAATTGGCACGACTTGCCTAAATTTGTAATTTTTTTTAAACGAACCCCATTTTGGTTAAAAGCAAAAATAATAACCCCATGATGGTCAAAAAGGCAACATATTAAATCTTGCTATGCTTCCATTTTGTTCTTTCTTCCCCTGTATTTTGTTATTTCCACAAAAGCATAATATTGTGTTTTTACCACCACTACATGTGAGTTACAATGATTGAGTTATCTTCTTAATGATCTTCGTGTCAAATTCGATGTTACTATGGTTCTATACTATGATAATCAATATGCTCGCAATATTTTTCATAATTCAACTTTCCATGAACAGACCAAACACATAGAGATTAACCGTCATGTGGTTAACGACAAGCTCCAAGTCAATATTTTTTAGTTCCTTCCCATACAACTAACTTGCGAATGTCTTCAATGAAGTCCTTGATAATTCTTCTTTAAAAAATAATGTATCCAAGTTGAGAATAACAAGTATACATTATCCAACTCGAGGAGAGGATGTTGAATTAAATATTTGTGATTTATAGTGTCTAATCTAAATAGTATAACTTGTATAGTCTATCCTTTAAAGCGTGTTTTATCTAACAAATACCATGGTATCATTTAGTGAATCGTTTATTTTATGTTAATATTTAAGATATTTTTAACTATATAAAACAAGTTATATTAAGAAAATAAAATTTATCCAATTTTTAAATATACGTTCTTTGTGACTTAGAGTATTCTTGTAAGTTTTATATATATATATATATATATATATATCCTTAAGCATGGCATGCCATATTCAATTACCTAATACTCCTTTAATAATAATAAAATTAGCAAGCCCCAAATTAATATAATTATCAATTTAATAATAATTATAACTTTCAATGTGCTTTAACCCGGGGAAAAACAAAAGCCTGGGCGTCGTTAATTACCAACGAAGCTAACTAGGGATATAAATCCATAATAATAGGAAGATTAAGATTTACCATAATATATATTTGAAATTTGAAATCTTAGAAACTTCTCGTATAAAGTGGTTCTTGTGTCACTGTGTTGACAATAATTTATTGTTTTCGAAATGATGGTTTTCTGTCGTCACCACTAGCAGTCCTTCTCATTATAAGAAAAACATACCATATATTTGAATAAACGTGTGGATAAAACTTTACAAAGTGGGTGACTATTTCTCTCCTCTGCGATGCATTGTTTTTTTTAATAAAATTATTCTTATCCTCAAAGTGCTACAACTAATGACACAACACCATATGTTAAATTATATAATAAATTAATCATTCGAGACCGTCTGCGAAATTAGGGCCACAGGTTTGTGTTCGTATGTCATGCCATAATTTTTTAATATGCTTAATGAAGATAAACAAAAATATTAATCGTTCTTTCTTGTTAATTACACTTTTGTTCAGGTCTATCTATTTGGAGGGAAGGATTAGGTTCCTTAATGGTGGCATAATTAATTGTTTCAATCACTGTACCTTTAAGTGAAAGCAAAAGCAAAAGTAATTCCTTGCAGTCGTCACCATATTTTTGTATATAACTATTTTCTAGTTACTTCAGCAGTATATATGCTATATTTTGCATTGGAACATTTTCCCCAAAGGACCACTTCTGCCATTATCATTTTCTACTTCATTTACCCTTTATTTGAGGAGTTAGAGAGGAAGATAACTCAATGATGGAGAAAAGGCATACAAAATTCAGCAAAAGGTACTAGAAAATCAATTAAATAAAATTGTTATAATAAAATGAAACTTTAAACAATGACATGTTAAAATTAATAGAATAAAAATATTTTGAGTTATTGTTTTTAAATTAGTGGCACCATCCGAATTGAGACGAATTTTCAGTAAGGTTGTTTGCACTACAAGAAAATCATGAAATAGAAACCAAAATAATTAGTTGCAATAGTAACTAAATTAGAGACCATTTTAGAAACTAAAAAAAAATTTGGTTTCTAAATTAGTTTCTACTATTTTTTATTATTGTTAAATAGTTTATAAATTGGTATCTAATTAGCAACCAAGGTTTTTGCTACCAAATTTAGAAACTAAATAATTGGTAGTTAAAATCTTAATTGCTAATTAGATACCAATTTAGAAACTATTTAACAATAATAGAAAATAATATAGACTAATTCTTTAAAAAATATATTTGCACTAATGTCCATTCTAAAAATGAATACACTTAATTTATAAATGTATTGATTTTATTAATTTTTTCTTGCAAAATACTTAAAATTTGCTTATTGGTAAGTATTATTTATTAAGAAATTTTGGTAAGGGTGTTGTTTTACTCAAAACTAGAGCACTAAATATACTTTATCTTAGTTTTATTTATAGATAGATATTTTTTTATATATATTTTTTTCTTATGGTGTTAAGGTTAAGGTTTACATTTTTTTTATATTATCTTAACAATTATTTTTATCATGATTACTTGTATTAAAATTTATTAGATTCTCTTTGAGATTTGTTCCAGATTATATATTATTTTCTATCTTGATTGTGATAAAATTCTACAAAATGAATATATTTTAATTTGTTGATATTCATATTTTGAGTGATAAGATTTATTCTAAGGTAGATTGGAATCATATCTATCATTACATTATCATTACATAATCGCTTCGTCTTCTTTAATATGTATATCAAAATCTTATCTAATACTAGATGCATATTATAGAAAAGAAAATCATAAAATATTAACAAAATAATTTATATATTAATGCTAAAAAGCTAAAGTTTCTTATCGAGAATCAAATAATTTATATAACAAAATGCAATATATATAAAAAAAAATACATTTATGTGATAAGTAAGCAATAAATATATTGGAAAGGTAATCACTAAACTTTTATTTTTATTTGTTTTTTTTTTCATTTAAAAGATTTGGGAATTTTCAATACCTCAAATGTAAAAATGTTGAGAGTTATAATCTTTAATAAGAGATACAAAAGAAATTTCTAGATGATATTTTTTCTACTCATTATCAATATTATTTTTTTTATTATCCTCGCTAATGTGTATACTTAATTTAAGAAGTTGGTTCTCCAAGGTTCTTAATAAAACATGAAATTATATGTGATAAAAAAAAAATGTGGGATGTGTATTGGAAACTACACAACAAACGACCTTTTTTAATATTAACACTTTTAATTAAATTATCCTTTAATAATTTAATAATCAATCTTATGTTGAGATGAGTTGAATAACTACATATAGGTGTTAAATATACTTTTCTTTTTTTAATAAAACACTTTTTTGCTTCACGTCCCTAAAAAATATTTGTTAGGATTTTTATTCTCCTATTGGGCTTTTAGTTAAAGGCCCAATATAAAACAACCGGTTGACAAAACCAACAAAGTTACTATAGACGCACCTCTTGAACTTCTACCTGGTGTAATTGAAATATTTTTCTGATCTCCTAAACTTTTTTTTGCTTGAATTGCTACCAAATATTCATAAGTAAAGATACTCTTTGTATGCAGATAATACTTAATTATTCAATTTAAACGTATTTATTAATTTAAATTTTACGTATAACTGATTTCATAATTTATTTATAACGTCAACTCAGTTAAGTTAAACAGTCCAAATTTTACTTACAGTCATGTTAGATTTTTTTACAGAAATTCAAACCACTTGATGGACTATTACAAAATGGAATTGGTAAAGTTAAATATCATTGACAATATATTAAAAATACATTGAAACGGTTAGGCTGACCAGACCGCTTCGGCGAGGCTTCACGCATTCCTTGCGGCGGTGATGAGAGGGAGCTGTTGCGTTTTGAACCGTCGGAAAGAGCAGCGGTTCCGTCTACTTGCGATCTCCACCGTTAAATCAGTCAAGATCAAGCTTCTACTCTGTTGCTGCGTCACCTTCACACTTCTCGCCTTCTCCAGAAGCGCTTTTTCCTTCGTCCTATGGAACAACCAAACGCCGCTTCCTCCTCTCTTCTCCGATTTCAGGTTCTCATTCTTTTCTTCCTTTCTCTCTGCTGCACTTCATTAATTTAATCCCAAAAAATAATCCTATTTCTTAATGCGGATAATTCCAAAAGTTAAATTAAACTATTAAGATCGCTTCGTTTTTGGCAACGGCTTCTTCTTCGGAAAGAGTCTTTTTTGCAGTTTAGGGATTTCCATATATTTGTTGGCTTCTCAGATCCCGCAATATTTTTGTTCCAAACACCAGGTCGGTGAGATAACATAGTTAAATCGTTAAATCATTGAAGTATGGTTAGTTTTAGAGCTCATCACGATTTTATTAAGACGCATTAGAGAGGATAGAGCCTTTCTCGGAGCTAAAAAAATAATAAGATTTGTTTATAATATTAATTCATTTCTTTTTCTGTGAATTAATATTATCACTTTTTGTTGATTCAGAGATCTTAATTTATTTACGGTACAAATATATAACAAACAATTCCTTTTTTATGGATGCTTTAATAGAGATGACCCATGGACTTTACATATTCGAATCCTATATATCTCTATATTTGTACTGCCTTAAACTAAATAATTTTTTTTTACTTTATTGTTCAGAATTTTTGAGTTGCTATAATACTAATTCTTTTCTAATTTAATATTTTTTCTTTTGACTAATTATTTAATTTTTTTATTCCAAAATTATGTGAGAGTATTGAATATACTCCAACAAATCTTTCCATTGGAGGGACAAGGGATTAAGGCCATTAGGGTTTAGGGTTATTAGGGTTAGTTTTTTAATCACTTTTTCATCTTTAAATATGAAATGTTTTAATCTTAACTCCTTCGAAAAATATAGTTATGTTTAATCATCACATTTGAGTTATTATTCGTTTTGAGATTTAGAGCTTTGTCACGTTTTTATCCTTAAAAGGTTGATTGAAGATTTAAAGAAGAAAAATGTATTTGAATCGTTCTTGCCCCCAATTCATAAGTGATGTCAGATTATTAGGCTTATCAAAACAAGTCTCCAATCGAAAGTTAAAGGAATAAAGGTTTGTCTTTGAAACCATTTTTTCATCCTCATAAATTGTGTCAATGCTTCAACCTCAAGTCTGTTGGGATAATATTGTTAGAGTCAATCCTCAAATCCGATGTAGGTGCACTGGAACAAGCCCCCGGTTAAGGGTTAATAGGACGTGTGTTCATCTTCGGAACCACTTTTCCATACCCATAGACTCCATCAATGTTTCATCCTCAAATCTGTTAAGATAACATTATTAGTGTCAATCACCACATTCGGGGTATTGTGCATTTTGATGTTTCAGAGCTCTCTCGACTCGTAAGGCTTAGACGACATGTCATTTGGGTTCTCAAATATTCTAAATGACTTGATCATCGAGTCAGAAATCTAATTGAACATGTTGGGTTCATACACATATTGACTTTTAAGAACATTGATATAAATCATCATATAGTTATGACATTAATTGAGAGGTGTAGAACTGAAACACACATTGTTCATCTGCCATTAAAAGAGACTACAATCACCTTAGAAGATGTTGCGGTTCAACTTGGGTTCTCAATTGATGGAGAACCAGGTGTTAGTAGTGGTGACTTGGCATCCGTCTATGAGGAATTGTTGGGATTTGTGGCACCAAAAATTGTGGTTCAATGAAATACAATCAAGATATCTTGGTTGAATAGTTCAATGAAATCCTAAATCACACGATGCAATTGGTGTTATTATTGCGCAACATGCACGAGCGCACATATTAACATTAATTGGAAGTGTATTGATGTCACAAACATCAGGCAGTCAGGTTTATTTGATGTATCTATTGTTACTGGCTGACTTGAATAATGGATCTAACTTTAGTTAAGGGTCAACTTTGTTGGTGTGTTTGTATCATGCAATGGATCACACTATTAATTATAATCAAGAAAATATCGGATGGTCCATGTTGCTATTAGAATGTTGGGCGTGAGATCGAATGACATGCTTTTCATCGACTATTGATCGATTGAGTGTTGAGTTTTTCACTTGCGAGGAAGTTACTATTTATTCTATTGCTCTCAATGTTGTATGTTTAAAAAATTCATATTAATTATCACATGACAAACATTTATCGTAGGAGGTCTCAAAATTTTCATCGATCAAACACAAGTGCGATAACAATGGTCAAATCTGGAAAATGTGGATCAGCAACAACGGGTAAAATCTGGAAAACGCTAAATCAATTGCAACCGAAATAGGTTATCCTTTCTTCCTCTAACAATTAAATGATTTATGAATAATCCAACAAATTAATAATGTTACTTCCCATTTTTGTGGATTCGTTATCGACAACCTCAAATTAGTGGTCTAATTATAATTTATGTGTTAATTGTAAGTCGGGTGGTTGTACCGGTAATCTGTTTTGCAACTATTGAATTTCATCAAGTTGACCGAGTGATGCTACAATTTAGATATCAACAACCCATGCAACCTTGATGAAGTGCATGAAGAAGACATGTGTGGAAGAACATATAGGTACTGCCCACAATATCACTAGAGGTGGATAACAATGTGGAATGACCGACAAAACTGTTTAATTTAAGGAATACCACAAAAAAAACCACTTGTGTGATGATTCAACTTACATGTATGGTACATCAATCATACCATCTGCTACGTCTCACCTATAGAGGTCACGTCTTAAGACAGTATAAGTTCAATCTATAACCCATTTCATATTGTAATTTTATTAAACACTACATTAATTATCTTTTTAAATAACATTATGACATCTCACCCGATAGTCAACCCCACCATTTCGAAGGTCACCCTCATCATGTTAGGCCTTCTACAAATGTTGGACAATAAGTCAAACTTCAATCGACCTCGATCAACTACCAGAAATATTTAGCTTTATGGAGTATCACCACAACATATATGCCCAATTTCCTTACCAACAAGTCTCATCAACCTACACCAATTTTCCATCGCATGGGTATATTTTTTCTTCAGGTCCATAGACTTCCATATTATTTTTTGTAATCTAACTTTTTTTAAATATCTATTCATCAGCTTCATACATCCTTTTTAATCAAAATAACACATCTAAGTCTTTCTTAAATTATTTCTTCATTTAAAAAAAAATCTTCCAAAAAAACATTGAAGTTGTACATAAATACAATTTCAATATAACTGAAATTGTACATTACATATAATATGATTTCAATTTTATTTTCTAAAAATTATATTAAAAATGTTAGGAGTCCCTAATTAAAATCGTATTTTTTTCTATGTACGATTTTTGCATAAAATATTTTTTAGTCAATTTACATTAAACTTGTATGTGGTAAATACGAATTCTTTGAATTTTGCAAAATGTATACCCTGATTGACGACTTCTTTGAAATCAAATCGTATTGCATGGGTATGATTTACCTAGTTCTGAAATTAAAAAAAAAATCTGTCCATTTACGGAAATTTGAATTAAAATTACACTAGTTTTGGAGGGAAAAAACCCTTTTTATCATTTTCTCTGACTCAACAAACAATTTTGAACAGAAAATCGAGTGAATTAAGATCTGGGTTTGGGTGGTTTAGAATTTTGATTATTAACCTAGAACCTGGATTAGGAGAACTCCAACCTCCTTAATCATATATTCTTGATAAATATGTTCGTGGTATTTGGTCGGGGGATTGGGTTATTCATACTAATTTTTTTTTCCTTAAAGACTAATGAGCTTATGTTGCTTGTGATATCATAGGACTCATTATCGTTTAATATCTTGAAATCTTTTGGAAATTTTATTAGTTGGTACTCTGGCAAAAAGCACAATTTTAGGGAAACATCACCTCCAGACAAATTTTGGGTGGCAGGGTCCTACCCTCTTCTCTATATCTTGTCTCGTGGCTTCTAATTTAGAAACACACATAAAAATTTAGCTAGGCACTTCTGGACCCTTTTAGCAATTTGCAATATGCTTTCTGTTTCAGTGAGGGATCACAATTCCACTTAGATTGTTCACTTCCCTATCAAATTTTGGTTTCATATGTCTCCTTTGTTTTCAGAATGTGGACAAGAAAGAAAAACGAAAAAGAAGGTAATCCATTCTAACATTTGACATTCATTGAAGATGGATTATTTTTCCTTTTAAGCCACTAGTTATTACATTACATGGATAAAAAAATTATTATTATAAAAGATAACAATTAGCATTTGTTGAAAAGATACCATTGTAAAATAGATATTGAAACTCATATTGTAATTTATATTAATATGGGTATTGATAATAATAACCAAATTTCTCCATATTTTTTCTCGGCAAAAACAAATACCAAAGTTATGTATAATAATACACCGCTATTCTCTATACTAATAATAACAAAAACTATTGTTATATAAATGCTGAAAACAAGTTTTATAAATAAAGTCTTTCGAAATGAAGATTGTACAAAATAAATAGAGGAAGTTTTCCTTCTGAAAAGATGAGACAGAAGAAAGTCAAACACATCTCATAAAAAGCAGAGAAATCTTAATTTTTTTAGAATGAAAAAGGCAGGAAAAGGTTTTGTATTTGTGTGTATAGGTTTTATTTGCCAGGTTAATTTTGTAAAGAGCATAGGGGGGTAATGAATAATAGGTTTTATTTAAGTGCTCGGTATTGTTCCGAACAAATTTGGCAAAAACAGTTTAATTGAAGTAAAAGCAAAAGAAGAAGATGAAAGAATGAAAGAAGAAACAGCTCGTAAAGGACTAATATAATTGATTGCTTCTAAAAATATACATAAAATTACCCTGTAAAAAGACTTCAATTTCAATTGTAAATAATAATGTAAGACTTGTAACTTTTCTTCCACAACTTCTTACAAAAGTAATTTTAAAAAAATTAATAAACATAAACTATTTGGTCAACATAGACTAAATCAACAACTTTTTCCAACTATACTTATTAAAAGAATATGGAAGTAAATAACAAAGTATAGTCACCATCAGTGGCGACGATAACTAGAAGTTTAACTGTGGATAACTTGTTTCTTTGATACCAAGATCACTTACTCACTAGTCTCAAATTGGCAATTGATCCTTTGACATCAATTGAGTTCCTAGTAGTTTCTGATCCCTTAAGATTCACTTATTAATGGATATTGTACTTTATTTTGTTTCGTTTATTATTACTCTTCAACATTGACTCTCCTTTTCTTGTTTAGAGACTTGGGTGTTGGATTTTGTTGATCAAGGTGAAAAGCTAAGATCTTTATTTTGAGAATAGCAACTATTCAACTATTGGGATACTGGGTTTCATCAAAATGAGGAGGCGTCAAGTTTTGAAGCATTCAATTGCTTATGTAAGCATGTTGGTGTGTGTCTGCTGTTTTTTTATCGTGACCGTGACTGTTCTCAAGCTTCCAGACGCCCCAACAAAGGAAAGTGCAATGGGGTTTTACCCAATAACGAGATCCAGAAAAGTTTCCCCTAAAGATGCCAACTTGGGCAAGTTTGGAGAAATGATGATTGACATGTTGCCCCAAGATCTTGCTTTTACCGTGTTTGTTCCGTCCGAGGAAGCGTTTAAGCGAGATCTGCGTCTGTCGGTGAATGATGCTTTGAAATCGGACAGGTTCAATGATACTTATGCCATTTTGACTCGTATATTGGGATTTTCAGCTGTCCCTCGTGCACTTTCTTCCGCAAATGTGAAATTGGGAGAGCTTGTGAACTATGATTCGTTATCTGGGTTTTCCCTGTACATTTCAAAAGACATCGATGGAATGCTTGTTGTTAACAGGATTCGATCAGAAATAGTGGATGTTAGAAAAAAAGAGATTGTTGTGCATCTCATGGATGGGGTTATTATGGATGCTGAATTTGAGCAATCGGTTCTATCTGACAATGATACAGACGAGGATTGAGTATGGGTGATGCTTTTTTATTTTGGTTATCCTGTAGATATTTTTATTGGAAATAACAGTGTCCCTGGAACTCCAAGAATCACAACCTTAGCTGAACTTGGTGTATTATAAACATCAATTATAAGGATCAATAATCTAAAAGGATTATTAGCGACGTGAAGGGTACAGAACTGCTGCAGAAAGACCTTCTGGCTTTTCTTAGTAGCATTCTTCATTCAGAAAGACCTGTCACTTCCCACCCCTTTTGATTTGGCCCCTCCGATATTGATTTCTTTATTTTTCTTTTCCCCCCTCCTCTCTTCTTTTATTTCCTTCAAATACCATGTTGAAACTAGATCTTCGGCTTTATGATTTAAAAAACATGTATTAAGGTATTTTTTATTTTAAAAAATTATAGGCTTTTAAATTTAAAATATATTTTAAAAAGTGAGTTGGATTGGTTTATGTCAGTATAATACATGGATTATTACCATTGGTAAGTTAATCCTTAGGTTGTAGTGGCCCTAACCAGAATAAAATACATGAACATTTATCAAATTGGTCTAACTCATTGCCAATTTATTAGTCTAATTGCTTATTAGTTTAACTATTCCATTTGTTTCTTTTATTATGGTTGCATTTTGATAGATTTTGATCCAAATTGTGTTTGAATTTTCTACTGAACATCCTTTAGCTGAAAACAGACTAATCCGGGGACTTCTTTAGCATATGCTCCCTGAAGATCTTCTTTTTCTTTTTTGTTTTTGGCTTTTTGGCTTCCATAATTACTTGGTGGATCTTAGTCAAAGTAATATGTAAGATTTGCTAGCTTAGAATGGCGTTATTCTGTACAAACCTATTAATAAGCATTGAATGCTTTTTTGGTTAGGTTTTAAAGCAAAAAGTGAGAGAATTGAGTTTATTGTTGTATAGGGTGAAAATAATCCTGTACTGATTTATCCTTAAGATTTTAAAGCAAAAAGTGTTATTCTTCAATCATTGATGTGATCAAAGTCAAAGGCACGAATGGTTTAAAGCTCAAGAATGTATCTGTCTCCTTTAATATAAACTTGCAACAAAACCAGAATGAAAACCTGAAAATGAAATTGCCCAAAAAAAGCTTGGAGAAACTAGAAACTTTGCCTTATCTAATAAACTCCAAAACAACTAATTTATAATTATATGCTTGTAAATAGTTTAGGGTTTAGATATATAAATAGATAAAATTAGTCTCCTCCTAAACTACCTTGATCTCAACTGTCTTAATAATGAAAATATATAAATATCTGTTGATAAGGTCAGGGATGGGAAGTCCAGTGGGTCCGTGTGATGGAAAATCAATGCCATAGTAATAACCATAAATGAAGACATGGTAACACCATGATCAGTGAACTTTTTCTAGAAGTATACACAAGTATGTATTGGATTAGAGCTAGTGTATGTCCATAAAATTATTTTTCTGTCGACAAGTGTTTTGGCAGAGGCCTGTTTGCACCATGCAATCTAACCCATAAGACTAAAACTGGGATGAGATCAATAATTATATTATAAATCCACACTCTTTCCACTTGACCTGAAAATATTCAAGGAAAAAAACAAAGAAAAACTCCAGGAAAGGAATCATACTTCTACCCACCATTTGAAGGCTTGAATCAAAATTCCCATCTATTTAGGCCAAAAAATCTAAAACTACCAACTGAATAGAAGGAATTTAGACAGGAGTAACTCGTGAATGCAAACAAGAACATCCCTAGCCTATAGACATTGAAGCAATTCCTGCCAATGTAATCTGTTCTACAACTATACCTATCAATTCATCTAGGGGCATCATGGACAAAACTTGAGAGCTGAGTTCATCAAGACCAATATGCCAGCCAATTTCTGAAACAACTAACTCATTTAGGTACTGATTTGATGCCAACACACAAGGCTTCACCAGAAAAATGCCACCCTTCATATAAGAAAGAATATGTTTCTGCATAAACAACAACATATATTTACAGAAAGGTGGGGATATGTCTTGGAGTAGGTTTGCAGAAGAAATCATGTGCAGCCGTATACCTTAATGAATGTTTGTGTAAACTCTCTAAGCCTATGCAGAATAAGTTCAAAATGAATATGATGAGAGAGTTAAATTTTTTCCTCTATCTACAATTTAAACAAATAAAAAACAATATGCATACATTGATGTGAAAGAATTTATAAAGAAGTTTAAGATGGACAAATAAAATCTCATATGGATCTAACAAATTCATTTAGACCAAATAAAGACTCAAACAAAAATAAGACACATGATTGATTCACTCATAAACTAAGCATCATAGACCAAATAAAGACTCAAAGAAAATAAGGCACATGATTTTCACTCATACTTAACATCTAAACTAGGCATCATGTTTACTGTATGCTTATGTATTTATTTTCAATCTAACTCAAGATAAGTACACTTAACTGTTATCAAAAGAATCATTTTATTGTATTAGTGACTCTGGTTTATGCTTTAAAAGAAGAAAAATGTTGAAGTAGTGGGTTATTATGAAAAAGACAGTTGGAAAAAAATATTAATGGAGAATTGTCACTTCACAAAAAAAAAAACTTATCATGAACAAGCAATAAGAAAAGGACCATAACATTAACAACTACAAAAGTTGAGACATCTCTGTTGTTAGTTGCTACTCTAACTTCTATGAATAAAAAAATTAACTAAAAGCTTATAAAGTCTATAAAAGTAATATTTTTATCATTTGTGATGATAGCATTGTATTTTTTTTTTTTTAAATATCATACTTTATTCTAGAGCAAAAGATGCAGAGATGAAATATTACTTTAGTAAAAATCATGTTAAAAAAGGATACTACTGATTTAAAAGTTGCAATTATGTAAAAACAATTTACTTGTATTTTTACAGAACTCCTAATAGAAAAAAAGATTGTTAAATACCATAACGTGAGATTTGTTAAGGAATGATTAATAACAATACATAAAACATGCATTTTTATGAAACATCTAATGCATCAGTCAACATTTTATATCTATAGCTATAATCTATCGTGTAATACATGAAATATAACAAAAATTCTAGATAGTGCTCTTATTTATTTATTATTAATATTATTATCGGTATTTTCCTCATTTATGTTTATGCTTATTTTAGAAGAAGAACAAATCTTAAGACTTTGAGTTGCCAAAGTTCTTTTGCATTCAACTAAAGTTCGTCACAAAAATCAAATATGACGATAGGTGATAAAAAAAGATGGCGAAATCACACAACAGACGAATTTCTTTAATATGTAATACTTTTAATTACACCATCCTTTAGTAATTTAATAATCAATCTTATGTTAAAAATGGGTTGTTGAACAACTACTAGATGTTAAATATACTTTTGTTTTTTGTAATATCACTTTTTTTGTTCTGCTTCATATCCCTAAAAGAACATTATTTGTTAGCTTTTGGTTCGGACCCTAAGACCTCTTAATCTGTTATTCATCTATTGGGCTTTTTGGTCCAAGGCCCAATATTACACCATCCTATTCTCCCAAAAGGCTGATTCTTCTTGCACCAGATCGATTTAGATAGGCATTCAATATCTGACTGTTTCTTCTTGCACCTCCATTCCTTCTTCTCTCACCTCAATAAGTTTTCAAATTTCCAAAAATGCCCCTTTATAATATTCTGGATTACGTAATCTGAAAGTCATTTTTTAAATTTGTAATTAGCTACCGAATTACATAATCTGGAAGCCATTTTTCAGATGCATGATTATTCTCCAGATTACATAATCCGGAAGTCTTATTTAACTTTCGGATTATGTAATCCGGAAACTACTCTATGGGGGTGACACAAGAAGGACAAAAATGTATTCTCATGTTGTGTATGGAGGTGGTAGAAGAAGATATGGAGGTGCAGGAAGAAACAGTCTCAATATATACTCAAAAAAAAAATTATCCTTAATGATTGAGGCACACCACACTGAGCACGACGGCGGCGGATAGAAGGGCGGCAACAACGGAGTGAAGGAGTTGTCGACGGAAAATAAATATGTATCGGAGAAGACAGTGTTAGTGAGTTGTAATACGCAATGGTCATTGGAAAAGAAGATGAATTTTTGGTGAAACTGATAAATTTTGGTTTTGTATATCCGAAAATGTTTTTTCTAATTCAGATAGAAAAATCCAAAATATTGTTTGGAACTCTTAAAAAAGAATTGATTATTTTCAGATTTAAATATTCATAACTATTAAATATGAAAATCTAGAAAACAATAGTGTTCCGGATACATAAATATATAATTAAGGTAATGTATGCTTTTTTATTTTATTTTATTTGATGCCATTTTTAAAAAAAAATAAAGATGACAAGATATTTTTTTTTTAAATTTTATATTGAGTAGACACTATAATTAATATGTTGAAACAACCTTTCCAAATAAACAAAACTACTATACACCTCTTGGGCTTCTATACTTCGTGTAATTATAATATTTTTCTAATCTCCTAAAATTATTTGTTGCTTAGATTAGTATCGATATCGATAAGTAAAGACACTTCGTATTCATTAATTTAAACTTTACCTAATGTATAATTGATTTCATAATTTAAGCCCAATTTTTGCTACCTAGCCCCTGTTTACATAATAATATATCTTTAGTTTCTGCAAATATAAAATACTTACTTTTAGTCCTTAAAAATAAATTATTGTTTGTCCCGCATTTATAAAGAAAAATCCACTTATGCCGTATTTTTAAAAATATAAAGTCTAAATAGAGATGCCATATTTTTTTTTTAAATTAAGAGCAAACATTATCCTATCTTAAAACATTAAAAATGCATTTATTCCTCTTGGAAAACAACATTATGGAATATTCTCTATGGAAAAGTCCATTCAGATATATTTTGTATTGTTCCAGAATATTTAGAAAAAAACAGTACAAAGGGGTTATTTTCACAGCCACGCGCAATATAATTGACCAAAATGCTCCAATGCAAATTATGAAACATTAATCCTCCATCTTTGAATTCTCTTCCACCAATGCTTCAAACAACACTTATTTCGTGGGCCTTCTATTAATAATTCATAACAAATAAACAAACTCTTTCCTATGAAAACGTTCACACATCTAAAATTATTACTTAATTTGTTCAAAAGAAATCGATCCTTAAATCCTCATTAACACTTCCCATAAATACTCATAAAGACAGAAACACATAACGTTAATCATTCTTCAAACTAGATTCAGTCCTTATTTAATATTTTATTAATCATTTACTTCAATAATAATAAAACAAATATTGTTGGTTAATGATAATTATTTCATTAGCCAATTACAATGTGTCATTAATTTATTTTCTCCAAATTGACCAATTACTCTTAATTACCTCGCAAGCACTTTCTTTCTTTATTTTAAAAAAGGATTGGTATGAAATTAAACTTTGACCCAATAAACACGTGGTCTTTGTTCACTAAGTTGACATTTCTTTGTTGTATATTTTAGTAGCCATGCCGTACCACGATTATTATTAGGGATGGTGATTGGTGTAATTTTCAATATGATGATATACAAATTATATTCATTTTTATTAAATAGTTTGGTTGACGAAAATTAGTGAGATTTTATTTTGATTATTAAAAATACTTATTTATTCTTCAAATTTCAAATAGCTGTTTTTAATATCTAGTGTTGAATTTAAGATAGATAAATATAATTTATTTTAGAAATTTAAGAGTTTTTTTAAGAATTAAATTAACATACAATTTATCCAAACTTTCTAACCCACACTACACATAGAGAATCATGTACCGTTGTTTGCCATCATTATATGTAGGATCAAAATTAGTTATTTTTAATTATTTTAAAGGACTACAAATAAATATCATACTTTAATCAATAAAAAATTTAGAGCAAACAAAAATCTCATTTTAAATTAAGAAAAATCTTCAAACTGAAGTAATACTTAGAAAAAAAAAATCTATATATATGTCCCTAAAAATTTAATAAGAAGCTGAAACTTATAACATGCGATTCTCTTGTATTTTTTTTATAACATATTTAGTTCAATGTAAACAAACTATTTTTATTATAGTATTATTTTATTATGTTTTTTATCATTAAAAATTTAAGTATGAAAAGAAAAGAAAAAGTATAACTCTATACTCCATCAACTATGAATTGTTTTTTAAAAAAAAGTAATAAAAATGCAAAAATATAATTAAATATAATGTATTTTTTCACTTTTTTTTTCTCTTTCGTGAAAAGCCAATCACTATGATTTTCAAATTATCGTGTAATTTGTTTCTTTTTTCTCTCTCTCTACCATCACCACTTCTTCCTTTTTCTTTGTCTTTTTCTTTTTCTTTCCTCCTTTCATTTCATGCAAATGATCCACTTATTTAAGTCTCACGAAATGAATTACCATGATTTTTTTTTATTTGCTTTAATTAACACCAAAAAATTTGACTTGTTACATTGAATATTAAAATGAACTGATGTAACGGTAGCTAATTATTATGATTTAAATATTTAGTTTAATTATAGGATTTAAGAGCTGAAAATCAATTTAATGAGAATCAATGTGAATACGTTGCAAACTAGGAAACAAAGAGATAGTTATTAATAAGGAAGAACAGAATCGCAGTTATAAAAAAGTCAAATAAAGATTTTAAAAAGCCACCGCAACGAAGTTCTGTTGAGCTCGTTTTATTGAACTCACTCACATGCCGTTATCATCATCGTCGTCGTCATCATCATCCATTGTTACGTGTAGGAATCAAATGTGTGAAGGGACGCAGGAACCAGCCCTCTCAGACGCCACGGGATGGCGGTCCGATTAATCCAGCGGTTAGGAAAGCGTCCACGTGGCACGCAGCACCTGACGTTTGTTCGTGAGTGAAGCGATTATACAAGCCCCCAAGGCCCAAACAAAAACCATGTCGGAACCCATCCAATGTGAATGAAAATAAAAAAAAATAAAAAAAATAACGAATCTCTCTCTCTCTCTCTCTCTCTCTCTCTCTCTCTCTCTCTCTCTCTCTCTCTCTCTTTCTTTCTCTCTTTCTCT
>Ga0123342_1005169_pt1 | contig 19228 bp, 6 predicted proteins | sample Turbeawhitnodule_FD_89960 | JGI IMG/M metagenome (GOLD analysis project Ga0123342, IMG submission 89960) | Root nodule microbial communities of legume samples collected from Mexico - Turtle bean Mexico white nodule | ecosystem: Host-associated > Plants > Roots > Nodule | place: Mexico: Nepantla... | reverse complement strand
TGTTCTATCTCACGCGTTTGCCGAGGGTCGAACACCCTCGAACTCAATACCAGAACGTATTATTGCTAAATATAACATATAAAGTAACAACTAACTACTAAATAATATAAATTTTAATATAAACTACATAATACATAAAAAAACATACAAATTCAAATTATAAATTATAATAATATAAATTTTGAAAAATACAAATTATAATACATAAAAAACATAAAAATTTGAAATATAATAAATACTAAATAATATAAAATTTAAAATATACAATAAATTATAATACATAAAAAAAATTAAAAAAATGCAAAAAAAAAATTAAAAAAATTAAAAATCAACCTTGTGGGTGAACCAAGTTGTTGGTGAAGAGAGGAAGGGGAGAAAGAAGAACAACGGCAGCAGCGGCGGAAGCAGTGGCGGAGCAGCGAGGGAGAGCCAATGGAACAGTGCCTTCGATCAACAATGGAAAGAAAAACGAAAGGCATTAAAAAGAAAGCCAATGTGAAGATTGAAAGGAAGAAAGCGAAACTCTGAAATGGTAATATGTACCTTCGACCAATGCAATGAAGTTCGCAAACGAGAGAAAAAAAGAAGAAGATGAACAACGCAAACGAAAGAAACTACGAAATTGTTGAGGCGCGTAAAATTTTTAGGGTAAAAAGCATTTACAAATGCGGCTAAATGTAAAAACCACATTTGTAAATCAAGTTTTTTGATTTATAAATGCGGCTATTTGTATAGCCGCATTTGTAAATCAAGCGCTTGATTTACAAATGCGATTTTTCAAATAGCCGCATTTATAAATCAAATTAATTTCAAAAATGTCATCGCATTTTTTTACTAATGCGTTTAAGCGGTGAGCCGCATTAAATAAAAAGCGCTCTTTTCTTATTTTTGTACTAGTGATTATTAAATTGCAACAATTAGGATTAATTAACATGTATGACAAACAAAGTATGAAATGTGACATATGTGTAGATTCTAAAAGGACTAAGAAAATATGTCATTTAGCGGAATCTAAAACTAAACTCCTTAGTTTAATTCATGTTGATCTTATCAATTTAAAACAAAATCATGTCTAGAAGTGAAAAAAAAATGTTTTATTATTCTAAATGTATTTAATCAAACATAAGGATCATATGTTTAATATGTTTTTTAACTTACAAAATAAAAGTAGAATATCAATTAAGTGGAGAGAATAAAGGATTAGATTGAATAGGATAAAACAAAGCATACTAATAAAGTTTTTGTTCTTATTTAGAGTATTTGGGAGTTTTTTTAATGGTATAAAATCACTCCAACACAATTTTTTTTTTTTAACAATAAATAATTATGAAAAAAGCTATGTAATAATGCTATAAAGAAAATATCAAATTACCTTTCAAATGATACTTTCGACCAAAATGCGATAATATTAGAGTCGGTAAGCTGACTCTAACGCGATGCAAAAGGTTAATTTTTTAAAAGTTAAAAATTGTAAAATTATTTTTAAATCTAATTTCATGTTATGTGAAATGTGTATGTTACTTAAGCCAATACTCACTACAGGAATAGATTCAGCTTAGCCAACTCTAACTTAACACTAACTTTATTATAAATAAATGTGTTTATGTTAATATCGGATTAACGTCAACACTTGATACTAATAAAGTTCATTTAATGTTAAATATTAAAAAGTCAACTGAACAACTTTATGTTGATGCTAACTATTTTTAACTTTATTTAAAATAACTAAAAGTATATGTGTTAGTGTTAGATTAGTACCGATGCTAAATATTCGAAATAAATAAGGTTAGCATCGACCTAGTTGACCATAATCCTATTTACTTTTAGCATTCATATTTCTCTAAGTGTTGGTTATACCAATAATAATTTTAATTAAATCGATACTAATTTAATATTTTAATATTTATTTAAGTTGTCATCGACTTCATCAATATTGAACTACTTTAGTTAAAAAGAAATATAACAATTAGTGGCATCTACTTAGCCAACACCACTTAGTGTTGACGTTCAAAGGACGATCCTAATGATTTAGGGTATACCGCATGTGCAATGCAAATCTCACATTATTAACTAATTAGCATTGTTTTTACTTATTATAGTTTGAATGATCCTATAAAAATGTATTTTCTTATAGCAGAAATAAAAGTTAAAAACTTTTAAAAAGGAAATAGAAACTGAAAATGATAACAAAATATAAAAATCAAGTTGGAGAAGATAACTTTGAGAACATTAGTTATGGTGACTTTGATCCAATTTCTCACCATCAATTTGGGAAAGTTTTCTTTTCAATAATAAATAATTAAATAATAGGAAAATTAGGGGTACGTCAATCATATACAAAATCCTACACTATAGAAAAGGCTAATACAAAGTAGGAAAATACCCAACACCGTGTAAGGTTGATATGAATATATATTTATGAGTATGGTGTATAGAACCTCCCCTTAGATATGTATAAGGGTTAAACCACTCCTTAAGTGGTTCCTGTTATTCAATCATTTTTGCTGATAAAAAAAATGGTGTATAGAACCTCTAACAAAAAGTTATAATAGTGTTTTATTCATACATAATGTCAGGGAATAAAAACACCTAACAATAGGCTGATAACTCTTGGTTTTCAATATATTTCTAGAGTAATTACATTTTTTTTTTTGTTTATGTTGTTCTTATTTTTTATTTTTAGATTAGATTTGAATTTTCTTCAAAATAATATAGTTTTAACAAAACATCATTAAAATTGCATTTATAGCTTTTATTTTGCTTGAATCATTTAACGTGTGCTTTGATGATTTATAGGAACAATTTTCGAATTGTTTGTGATCTTGAAAGCTTGGAAGAAGATGTTGATGCATGAATATTAGAAACCGACACCTAAAGAGCATAAATTATGCAAAAATCAGACAACTACAGTAAAGAGTTCGTGGTAAACTGGAATTAGACGATCAATTCAACCCTCAAAGAAAGAGCTTAAGTTAGTTTAGAATTGATCTTTTGGGTCTGATGGAAAGCCCATCGTTTGTAAAGATTAAAAACTCTATAAAGTATACTAAACCAATTTTCACTTTAGGCCACGTTGACATGTCAACGAGTAAAAAAGTGTTGCCTAATTATAGGTAACAATTTTTTATTGTTGCCCATGCAGTAAGGTTTATTTCTCTTTGACTCAAAATATTTGGAAAAAACGTTGTCTATTTATTTTAAACAATACTTTATATAGCGTGGACAGAGTTATTAAAATGTAAGTACTTTAGACAACGTTCTTAGAAATGTTGATGTTTAATATAGCAATTATAGGCAACATTTTTTAAAATACGGAAGCTTTAACTAATATTTTTAAAGTGATTAAACAATATTTATGCCAAGTTTTTAAATTATGGATAATTAAGTCCACGTAGTGTTAAGACTCGAATTGGTTCCCAAGTTTTATGCCTAAGTTTTATTATTCCCAACAGTGATTTGATAATATATGTAGAATTATGAGTGTTTATTATCCTGTTGAGTTGAAGTTTGGAATGAATCTTGGTGTTCTTGTATTTTGGAGTAGGAGGATCTCATATGTGAAGTCAAATGAGTTATTGTTAACAAGGCGTAACTCATGTGGGATTTGAATAATTACTCAACTGGAACCGGAGTAACAAACAACAAATAATAATTTCTTCAACTTGCAAGAATCTGTGAGGATCAATAACAAATAATGATAGCAACAAAAAACACATTGAAGGAAGACACCAAAATTTTAATGTGAAAAACCTTCTCAATGTGAGAAGTAAAAACCACATGCACAAACCAGTTAATCAAATTCCACTATAATCAAAATTAAGATTACAAGAGAGTGTGAAGTCATATAGTCTTCTAATAGTTGTTTTCATATAATAGAAACCTAATTACTTGAGTGAAGGCTAACCCTAGAAGATTCAACACAAGACCGTTTAACCTACCCACATTTATAATTCAATTATTACTATCAGTTGGAGAAGACAACAAATAAATATCAAGCTATTAAGGTTAATATCTTTTATCTTCAATATACAATGTTTATTCTTCTACAATCCCTTCAATTTTTTTCAAACCAAAGGGGCTCCCACTGTTGCAGGAGCATGGCCAATACTTGGTCACCTTCCACTGCTGAGTGGTTCAAAGACACCCCATAGAACTTTGGGTGCTTTGGGTGACAAATATGGACCCATTTTAAACTATTTTGTAAATTATCTGAACTTGTTTCATAGGTAGTTTTTTCAATTATGTGAACTTGTTACATACTAATTTTGTTAATTATTTAAACTTGTCTCATAGTTAGTTCTATAAATTATGCGGACTTGTCTTAATTATGTAAGGATTTTGGGTATTAGCATAGAAGAAAATTACTTTGTTAAATTAAAAGTAAATATTGATTCTTCCCATTGGTTTTTCATATTCATATGTAGGAGTTTATGTGTGAGTTATTAGAAATAGAAAGAGAGAGAGACCTGAGTAAAGGTTATCAGAAATTGCATTGTGTAGAATAGTTGTCCCTACATTCAAGTACTTTTCATTTGGATAATATATATCTAAAAGTAAGACTATGAAATTATTAAAGTAATTAAATTGATATTTTTTTATTAAAAAATTATTAATAGAATATTTTAACAAATTCTATTAGTTTTTTCAAGATTAAAGGTAATCAAAGTGAAATCGTTACAAAAGAAAATATCAATTGAAAGTTTTGGTGGATGGTTTACCTGTATTTTAAAGGTATGATTTTCATTTAAATTTTTATTATTATTGTTTTAAATGAACTAATTTGTGTGTAAATTTATGTTTTACTATTTATCAAAATGAAAAAATGACACACTTTCATTTTAGTATTCATTGATAACACAATGTTAAGTTTTTTTTTAATCAACATTTAAAAATAATATAAATTGGAGTATTGAAGGTACTTCAACCCATATACAGAAAGCCAATTCAACAGAGGTGAGGCTGTTAGAAAAAATGGCCAAACATAACCATATTCTGCATATATAAAGTTCAAAATCCTAAACCTCAAATAAAAATATGCACATATAGAACATACTATATTTACCAAAAAAGTTCAACAACATAATCAATGTCTAAGATATAAAGCATGGCATTTCCAAAAAGGTATGTTGCATCCTTGGTACCTATTGTAGCTTCCCACACATCATTTGTGGTTGGTTATACCCAACAAAATGTCCTCTCATCCAAATATGAAACTAACAAAAAGAGAAAGAAGATCATTAACTGTCAATGCATCGATTTTAAGCATTCATATACATTAATGCACCAATCATAATATAAAAGAAATTTGACTTTGGAAATTTATAAGTCACTCATGCCCATGCATGCCTTTACTTTAGCTATAGCAAAAATTTCAACAAGATCTACCATAACATTATTAAAGATAATCCTATTTCTATGATTCCAAATTCCCCAAATAATGGCTATCCACATACATTTCCTTACATTATTATTACCCAAGTAGTTCAAATCCATAAAGCCTATTTGATCAAAATGTTGAGTAGTATTATGACAATGTACAAAAACTCTACCAATCCGCACATCAGACATACACCACACTTTAGAAGCCACTTTACATGTAAAGAAAATATTATTTACTGTTTCTAGTTAAGCCCAACACATAACACACATGCCCCCTTTAGTCTGAATTCTCTATGTATTAAATTACCATAGGTTGCAATTTTCCTAGTCAGAACACGCCAAGCAAAATAATGTGCAGATGGAAGAGCTTTTAAACTCTAGAAAGAATCAAAGTTAAATGAAAAAGAAAGATGTGGCTGCAAAATATTTTGATGCAAAAGGACTTTATAAGAAGAATTAACAGTGAAAGAGTTTGAGATATTACGTAGCCACATCCACTCATCATTTCTACAAGCATCTTTCAAACAACCTTCAAGTCATCCATAAAGGCATTTATAATTTCCTTTTCCCGTGAAAACCACTCTCTTCTCCATTCTATTTGCCATACCCACTAGTAAGCATGCCATAACCCATATTTATCTATAGATCCCTCTTTAAGTACTGAATCTGAAAAGAGTCTGGGATATCTATTTTTAAGGGTATCATTCCCTACCCAACAATTTGTCCAAAACAGAATATTACTCCCTGCACCTACCTTCCATCTTCTCTAATAATCAAACCAAGAATTTGAGTTTCCTCTACAAACCTTCTTGATATCTCTTGGCGTGAGTTGATTTTATGATTGATCATTTTTATGGTGACACTTTACTTAGATTTGAATTTTAGACAATTAGAGGTGATAACCTAAGGAAAATTCCCACTGGACATTAACTTAACCAAGTGGTTAAATAGATGTGAAGGTTCATTTTCATAAGGCAAAGAGAAAAAGACATGAACAAGGTGAGGATGAATGCAAACCGAAACTTGAAGAAATGATACAAAACCGAAACAATCAAAGGACAAGGAAGATACAAACATGAAAAGGAATGGATAAATGGAAGAGATGATGAAAGGAGAACTTATAAGTGGGATGAGGCCGCCACTTGAGAGCATCATGACCCCAAGATAAGACCAATTTGGAGGAGACTCACTCACTCACTACTTACACAAAAATTGTGCATAATTTCTTTACTATATTTCAACTTGTGAATACAATGAGGGAGGTCTCCTATTTATAAGATGAGGAGCCTTGGAAAACAAGAAATGAGGGTAGAAGGGGAAAGGGAAAAGTGGTGCAGTTTCTAGGGTGGACTTTAGTCAAAGCCCGCACCTTATGCATCATTCTAGAAGCTAGGGTTTCCTTCCTACCCTAATGGACTTCTCCTATGCCCATTCTTATATAAACCTACTCTACAGAAATTACAAAAAGGAAAACCAACTGATGCTCAACATCCAAAGTCTGTGCTCTACTCCTAGTAATCCTCCGAGGTATGGTGCGTGTTGATGTCATGGCTTGGGCTTGGTCATCATCATGGGTAGGCGCCCTCTCTCCTTGGTCCTCATCATCTCTCCACCACCAAGATTCAGTTTCCATGTCAACACGTGAAAGTTAAGAGACTAAAACTAATTTTAACTTCTTTTTATATAAAAATAAATAAAAATATTTAAAAAATATCTCACAATTGATATTTTTTTATATAAAATATGATCTTATAATTATAATAAATATTATAATTAATATAAATTTTGTGTTAATTATTATTTATTGAATATATAACTTTATTATACCCCTGCTAACTTATATATTTTAGGATTTTATGAACTGAAGGAACAAGTTTAACATCATCATTTTCAATTTTAAGAAATAAATTGGTAATTTTGAATTAAAATTAATTAACTGAAAGAAAGTTTCTTAGTACTATACTCCTAGTATTCAGTTTCCCATAGTAAACCATAAATGAACATCACTTTAAATATTTTTACCATAAATTACCATCAACCATTTAACTTGAGATTTTAAAATATTTCTAAACAAATATATGAAAAATAAATTTTTTTCTACAAAGTGAAAAAACTAATAGCCAAAGAAATGAATTGTTTACACACAATTATTATAATGTTATGATGTAATATAATATTACAAGAAAACGTGAATTATATACGGATTATTACATACAGATCAAAATCCGTATGTAAAATCAACATTACATACGGATTAAATTTCGTATGTAAATAAGTATTACATCCGTATGTAATTTTTGGCGCCATGGAGCGGGAATTAAAATTCGTATGTAAATCTGTTTACATACGGATTTTTTTCGTATGTAATTACATACGAATTAATAAAAAATATAAATAGGTATAAATAATAATTGGTAATAATGAAAAAATTAAAAATAATTTTTTTTATATTACATACGGATTTATCCGTATGTAATTTACACACGGATTCAGAATCCGTATGTAACGCTTACCTATGACAGTTTTACATACGGATTTTGGCTGTATGTAATTCCAATTTTTCTTGTAGTGTAATTAGTTTTTTTTAAGGGAGCTTCTTCAGGTCACGAGCCTCTAAATGCCTTATTTTAGACTTCCATATCTTTGGCATGTTGTCCTAATAGCATTCACTAACACAAGTATTCTTATACCTCTCGTGGTACAAAAGTATTATTACACCTCTTCAGGTACACAAGTATTATTACACCTCTGCAGGTCACCAATTATTCTCTACCTCTTCAGGAAATCAGTCATAATCTTCTCCTAAGATCAAACATATTAATACAATGAGAAAACACTTTCTACAAAGAGGTGCAATGTGTCCACCCATTCTCTGGAAAATCCAATAATCTGTTTTTCGTAGGGCTGGATTTCTTATTCAGGAATCCTCATTTTCTTAAAAGTCTTCCAGTACAAAATATTGACCAAGCTGCCTTGATCCACCAAAACCTTAGTGATGGCGAATTTATCTATCCACGATTATGACCATGGGTTTGTCCTGGGCAGGGTCGATGGCAGTTAAGTCATCATTTGTAAAGGTGATTAGCAAAATCCTAAGTCGACCCTTCGTGGTTATCGAGTGGACCGACTGAATGGCCCGAAGGTGCTTCTTATGAGCGGAACTAGAACATCCACCTCGAGTGAATCCTCCAACGATCATATTCACCTGCACCTATGGAGCATTTGGGGTCTCGGTTCTCTAGGGGAAGGACTTCTACAAATTCGTCCCTCTCGTCATCGTCAAAACGATGCAGACCTTCCTCAAGAGAGGAGTAACAATAGGTGCCACCATAATCTTAATCCAACATTGCTTCTTGCATCACCTTAATGCCCCATGATGGGTTACAAATTATTTGTTGGGCTAATTTTCAAAGCCATGTCTGTTCATTGGCTAGGGGGTTGTTAGCATGCCTTTTTTTCATGTGCTATAATTCTCACCAAGAAGTATAACAATATAATTAATTGCTTAAAAATATTTTTGAGACATAATTTATCACAACTTTTTAATATTTTAAAGCATTTTATATTTCTCGTCCAATGTATGTTTTTTTCTTTTTCATTTGATGTTAGTTACTTTTCTTATATACTTATCATTTTAAATTTAGAATATTTTTCAGAAAAACGGCAATACTTACAATAAAAATTTTAACGGCCTTTGCATCACCTTAATGCCCCCTACTGGGTTACAAGCCATATTTACTTAGCTCAATATGTAGTTATGTTTATCATTGCTTTATATACACTTAATAGTTCAATTATCTATCGGATGTGGGCCTAATTTTCAAAGCCATATGTGTTCTTTGGCTACGGGAGTTGTTAGCATGCCTTTTTTTCATGTGCTATAACTCTCACCAAGAAGTATAACAATATAATTAATTCCTTAAAAATATTTATTGAGACATAATTTATCACAACCTTTTAATATTTTACAGCATTTTATATTTCTCGTCCAATTTTATAAATTAACTCAGTAAATCAATAAATATTTCTCTAGTATTAATATACTCAACTTTATGTCTTTTCTTTTTCATTTGATGTTAGTTACTTTTCTTATATACTTGTCATTTTTAATTTAGAATATTGTTAAAAAAACGCTAATACTTAATAAAGAAAGTTCTTTCCCTAACTTTTCCAAATATACTTTTCAAGTTAGTGTAATGTTTAATAAAAATGTTAACGATTAATAGTAATAATTATTATTATAATTATAATAAATTTCAAAAAATTGTTGATATAAAAAGATGATGGTTGAAGCAATATTAATAGTCATGATAACAATAGGCACCATAAAAAAAATAAAAAATATAAAAACTTTAATACCTATTGTTGGGTTTCAAGCCATATTTACTTAACTCAGCAAGTGGTTATGTTTATCATTGCTTTATGTACACTTAATAGTTCAATTATCTGTCAGATGTGGGTCTAATGTTCGAAGTCATTTGTGTTCTTTGGCAACGGGGGTTGATTTACCTTTCCAAGATACCTGCACAAACTCATTGATTAGGAAATATGATTCTAGCAGTCATAAGTGCAAGCCTATCCGCCGTTATCTTGGAAAGAGTCTTAAATTTGAAATTAGCAACAACAATTGACCTGTAATCTTTAATAGAGTTAGTACCCTGAATCTTATGAATAAGAGATACCAAATTATTGAAATTATATGCTTTGTAGTCTCTAAGTATTTTGTTCTTATATTTTGCACTCCTGTTCTTATATGTAAATTTGTTTAGAACAGTGTATATATACAAAATGGTAGTTGCAGTAATATTTTTGCTAGTTTCACATTAGTGCAAGTTCAATACGAGTTCGAATGCATTATATTCTTTTTCTTCTTACATACTTAAATGAGTTGAAATAGGGATAAGATTTTAATTTTTCAATAGTAAAAATATATTTTTTTATAATTAATAATTTTAGAAAATATATATTTTCTTTATGTGTGTAGACTTACGGACTACCTCTTATACAAAACGAATCAGTAAAATAAATTAATACTTCTTATGCAGAAGGACCTATACTAAAAAGTTAAGTCCGCATTGTCATCTCTAATAATCCCACCCTAAGTAGACATAAAATATTATAATATATATTTTAAATTTATCTGATTTTCACCGACGCAGATGCTATATAACGTTATTGAAAGAAAAACATTATAATTTGGAGCAAATGAGTGGACACATACCGTATAAAAACATTTAAACCATCCAAATTTAAATTTCAACCCACCAATTTTCAATTTCAAACCATCGAATTTTTGTTTCAAACCATTTAACAATGAATTTAATCCTCCATCTAAATTTAATTGAATTTAAAATCCATATAAATTTAATTGAATTTAAAATAGTGAAACTTACGTTTTGGATTAACTTAAAAACAAAAGACAGTAATCATGGTCCTCAAAATATATTCTAAATAAATATACTAATTATTGTTGAATCTTACAAATGGTTAATTGATCTAATATGGAGAGCATGTAAACAGTATTACATATTAATCATAGTTTCTAAATATGATAAAATAAGTTGTTTATAGAAAAAAAATGATGGTTGAAGCAACATTTAATAGAGGACAACCAGGTAAAAGGTAAAACAGTATTTTCTCAAACACTAATTAAGGCTCACCTAGTACTAGGTCTAATATTATTTCTTACATCACCTTAATGTTCCCACTTGGGTTACTAGCTAAAGTTACCAAACTCGACAATTATGGTTGTTTATCATTGTTTTATATACAGTTAATAATTTCATTATTTGTTTAATGTGGGACTAATATTAAAAGTCATGTGTGTTCCTTGTTATTAGTATTGTTTGCATGGCTTTTTTCATGTTCTGTAATATTTGACATTTTTGAATCATTAAATATAAGAAATATGCAAACGAACTTCAATATCCAAAGTTATTTGTTTGTCTTACATATGTCTCAATTCAAGGATTTGACACACCTCTTAAAATATATTTAACATATATTTATATAAGTATATGTTTCTGTTTTCGTTTATTTTTTTAATCACTAAAAGAATAAAACATTTATAGCAGTGTCCTGAAGAAGGTTGAACTTTCACTTGTTGACTCACAACTAAATTCCTATCATTTAAAAGTCAAAAAGGTTTATAAGATGGAAAATGGGCTTCTATGTTGTATTTCAACATTTGAATAAACAAAAGAATAAATTGATAACTAGCCATAAGTGAGAACCTTTTAAAAATTTGACAAGTATGATGAAAATCATTTTCTCCACGGAGAATATAAATTGATTAACATTCTTAAACAAAATATTTGTATCTAGGAAAAAGTCATTAGGTATAATAGACAATACTAGTACTAGACTCTTCTCTTTTCCGCTCATTATTATTCATCTCTTCAGAAGATATCTCTATTTCTTTATTTTCATTTCCTATATTTCTAGGACGTTCTATTGTTAGTGTGTCTAAAATGTGAGATACCTCCTGTTGAGTTTCTAGGGATGGAGATTCTTGTTTCTTTTAAAGATATTCTAATTATTCTCTAAATTTTTTTTGCGGATATAATCTTTTTCTCCATCTATAAATTTCTAACCTATTGTAATAAATTTCTTTAGATCTTGAAAACTAGGTTTAGAAACAATAGGGTTAGCAAAAGATATCTTGTGATAAGGCTTCTCCCTAGATTGGGGTTTGGATGAGTAACCCTCCCTCTTGCAGTCCTTTCTAGGGTAGGATGAGCTAGGATTTTTATCCATAAAATGGGCGTTTGGGAAGACCTTTTCTCTTGGAGAATAAGGTTTCTTATAAGGTTCGTTGTTTGGATAATACCATTCTCCCTATATGCTCCTAGGTCTATGTTAGGTTTCTTCATGTTTACTTTTAGACCTATATGTTTTACTTTCCTGAGATTGGGCATATTTTAAAAGCATTTATTTTATCTTAGAAAGGCTTCTATCACTTCTGTTCAAAGACAAAAGTATCTTATGATCACCTATAGTTAAATTTGGAAATTGGAAGATTTTCTTAAAATATTTAAAATTTGAACTAGGGTGAATAAAATTGTTTTCACGTGTTTAGATATTTTTTGGTGAAGCTAATCAAGGAATCTAAAGTGTGAAGTCTTCAAGTATACTCCAGGAAAGCAAGGTGAGTCACAATTGATTACTTAAATACCAAGGCTTTCCTAGTCATATATTTCCCCAAATACGCCTAACAAAAGACTCTTGGAGAAACTTCAAACCAATTTGAATGCAGTAAAGTGTGTGTGTGGATGCGCAGATGAACTTAAGACCAAAGAAAGGTCTACTAATCGTAATAAAAGAAAAAATATCTTGGGTATCATAGAGACGTAAAAAAGAAATAAAAAAGAAGAAAGGAATAAAACAAAAAAGTAAAAACAAGAATAGAAATGCAAGTGGACAAGTAAAGCTAAACGAGTTCTATAGTGACAGTGCAGTGAACACTTATACCTCACTCACACACTAATGCATGAAAATATTACAAAGTTTAGATGGATTGCCTTTCGAGCATTTTCCTAAACAGCTGAAATTTAAAAACAAATTAGAAAAGTACAAAAAGTTTTGTGATACTAAAAAAATATTACAAAACTGAAAATAAATGGGATACAAGGTGTTTGGCAAAATATCTTGGTGTGTGTGGCTCGGTCTTTGAAGTGAAGGAATAAGAATAATTTCTCCTCTTTGATCCTTCTTTCTCCATTTGAAAAAGAGTCTTGAACACCAAATTTCAAACCTCAAAAGAATTTAGTCAAAGCACTCCCTTATTGCACTAGTCATAACACAAGGAATTCTCCGAAACTTGTACCCATAGAGGCCAAAGAAATAAAGCAAGAAAAACGCAATTTGAAAGCTAAACTCAAGAGGATTTAATATGTGACAAACAAAAAAGGAGAGCCAACAACTGACAAGCAACATTTAAAGCTACAGAAAAAGGGCTAGTACAAGCAAAAGAGCCTATCAAATGTTCTAGAATGGACACTGGTGCAAAAATATTAAAAGACGATGAATATTTTTTATTTAAGACGACGACTTGATAGCTGTATTTGTTGTACACGTAGTCGTAAATACAAGAGATAAGAAGGCGACTATTTAGTCGCATCTTAAATACCTTTTATAAATGCGGCTATGGTAAATAGCCGTATTCTTATTTAAATTTGAAAAAAAAAAATTAAAACTCTAAACCCTAAGGCAGCAAAGATGGAGGCAGCTACGACAGAGTAGTGGTGACCTTTGCCAATGCAAGAAAACAAACAGATAAGAGAAACAAAACAAATATGAACAAATGGTAAGAAAGAAAAAGAGCTTGAAACGTACTTACAATGGCACGAAGAAGACAATGAAGGGTCGCAGAAGACGAGACGAAGAAAGAGAGCAAAAACATAAGAGAAAATGAAGCGTCAGAGAACCCTTCGCCAATGCAAGAAAACAAACAAATGAAACGGAAAAAAATTTATAAACCATGGTGAAGAAGAAAGAGAGTTGATCGAAACGACCTTACAATGGCACGAGAACACAATGAAGCTCGCATAAGAAAATAGGAACACTAGAGTAGAAACAGAGAGAAAACGCGAAGCGCCAAGAAGAAAGAAACTATGAAAGCATAAGTGGCGTGTTTTTGAATTAGGGTAAAAAATGATTTAAAAAGGCGACTATTTGTAATAGTCGTCTTCTTAAATGAAGCACTTGATTTAAGAATGCGGCCATTACAAATAGGCACCTTCTTAAATCAAAGCGCTTGATTTAAGAATGTGGCTATTACAAATAGTCGCCTTCTTAAATCAAGTTAATTTAAAAAATGCCACCGCATTTTGAAAGACACCGTCTAACCCTAAAACCACATTAAATAATGAGCCATTGTTTTAAACTTTTGTACTAGTGGGTTTAGAAAAAAAAAACAAATATTCTAGAATTGACTGGTAGTGATTGTTCCAAAAATTAGGTAAATATTTTCACAATGTCTTTTATGATTAAATTTTATAGTATTTTCTCAATTCAATAAGGAACAAAATGCCAAAAAATTGAAGGAAATTGGATATGTATATGCTGAGAAACAAATCAAACGAACTTGTAAAACCACAAACAATTTGGCAACAAAGAAGAAACTAGTTTCAGCACTAACAGAGTGGAGTGTAAGATTTATGGTAATTATTGTACTGCGAATTGGAAGTTGAAATTTTAATCTTGGAAGTTGAAATTTTAATCAACGATAGGTAACATATGAATCATAATATGTAATTGAGTATAATTTTTTATTTCAACTATTTTGTAAATTATCTGGAACTTGTTTCATAGATAGTTTTGTCAATTATGTGAACTTGTTGCATACTAATTTTGTCAATTATTTGTTTATCAATTATGCGAACTTGTCTTAATTAAGTAAGCATTTTGGGTATTAGCATATAAGAAAATTACTTTGTTAAATTAAAAGTAAATAATGATTCTTCACATTGGAAATTGCATTGTGTAGAATAGTTGTCCCTACATTCAAGTACTTTTCATTTGGATAATATATATCTAAAAGTAAGACTATGACATTATTAAAAGTAAGACTATGTTTGATCCACTAATGACCTATCCGGCTTCCCGATAGGTTAAGACAAATCCATAATGAGTTTTAATTATAATCAACTTATAACTCTTTTAAGTAAGGTGAAGGGAGTATTAGGCTTTCATGGACCTGAGATAATCTTTTTGAGAGAAAAAAACTCATAGGAAAACTATAAATAAAAAGGTGGTCCAAAGTAATCATTATTTCAACTATAATACTTGTAACTTAGACATATTTTAAGGTGTGCAATTTTAGATAATTAACCGATTCAATTAATAAATTCAATTAGTCTTTATAATGTAATGTAAATCAATATCTAATTATCAAAACAATTCAAACTCAATTTGATTTAGAGTTCTAGTTTTGACACTTTTAAAGTTTGGTTTTGAGTGACTACGAAGTGATTCTTAGCTATATGGAGCAGAACCCAAATGTATATGTTATGGCTAAGACCAATCATGTGTTTTACAAGTCAATTCTCACAATACTTCCAAAATAATTGTTTTGCTTTACAACTAGGGCAACAGTGAACAGATACCAACGTTGAAGGCTCATCATATATGATGAACGTAAAACATAAGTTTTCAGATAAAAATGAAAAGTACAAGAACTTTATTTCACAGTCTGAGAACTCTTCTAGCGAGAAATGTAAACAAGATTAGAGTTCTTAAAGAACCAGAATAAGTTAATGAAAACAAAAAGTTAGAAAAGGTGACGGTTGAAGCAGTACTATTGAGGAGAAGAAGTTAGTGCAGTATTTCCTCTACGTTGGGGAGTGTGCGATTTTCGATACATCCTTTTGAACATATAATATATTAAAGGTGCAGTTGACTCTAGAAGGGAAGGTTGAATGGAGCCTGAACTCATATAGAATTATAATCAAAACAATGTTAGCATTTAAAAGAGTAAGAGTAGAGAGTAGTAGACACAAATTTATACTGGTTCACCCCACAATCAGGGCTATGTTCAGTCCCCTTAAGTAACCCGCTTAAGAGTTTTCACTAACACAAGTATTCTTACACCTCTCCTGGTACAAAAGTATTCTTACACCTCTTCAGGTACACAAGTATTCTTACACCTCTTCAAGTACACAATTATTCTTACACCTTTTTAAGTCACCCAGTATTCTTACACCTTTGCAGGTCACCAATTATTCTCTACCTCATCAGGCAATCAGTAGTAATCCTACCCTAAGATCAAACATATTAATACAATGAGAAAACACTTTCTACAAAGAGTAACAATGAAATCCCACAGGGTATTCTTCACAATGAGTAAGGATTTACAATGGTTTCACTTAAAACTTAATCTCACAGGTTGATCTCAATAAGCATATATGAAATTTATGATAATTGTAAGACACAACTACAAAAGCCTTTTTGTACACTTTAGTATTTAGTATGCGCGATGTGTCCACCCGTTCTCTGAAAAATCCAATAATTTGTTTGTCGTAGGGCTAGATTTCTAATTTGAGAATCCTTATTTTCTTAAAGGTCTTCCGGTACAGAATATCGACCAAGCTGCCTTCATCCACCAAAATCATGGTGATGGCGAATTTATCTATCTCCACGACTATGACCATGGGGTCGTCCTGGGCAGATTCGATGGCAGTGAAGTCATCATTTGTGAAGGTGATTATTGAAATCCTCGGTCGACCCTTGGTGGTTATCGAGTGGACCGACTGAATGGCCTGAAGGTGCTTCTTATGGGCGGAACTTGAACATCCACCTCCAGCGAATCTTTCAGCGATCGTATTCACCTGCCCCATGGTGTATTTGGGGTCTCTGTTCTCTAGGGAAGGACTTCTACAAATTTTCCTCTCACTCCGACTGACATTTTCGAGTGGAATCAGACTGTCTATAGTATTGATGACTTCTCAAACACCGCGTCTTGATCGCTCGTTCCTCCGAGCACCCTCGCTCCGAGGGCGAGTTCTACGTACAGGACTTTCACTCCTTCTTCTCTATTTGGTCGGACATTGGTCATTGTCAAAACAACGTGATCCTTCTCGTCCATGCCATGTGTACTGTTCTTTCCGGTAGAAGGATACCTCTCCCTTTGCGAAGATCGGTATGAGTTGGTGCTTGTCTAAACAAACTTGCATAGATGACCAGCTTGGATAAGTTCTTCTATAATGTCCTTTAGTGTTTGACACCCTTCGGTCGTATGGTTGAAGTTACGATTGTACATACAGGACATGGACATATCTGTGTTTCTTGAACTTTGTAGTTGCTTAAAGGTCGGGATCAGTTCGTCCTAAGTGCCTCGTCTAGAATTAAGTGTTGTAGGACAAATTTTAATGCAATCCAAGGAGATGGATCGGAGAATTCATGGAGTGGCCACAGAATGATCAAAGGTTTTGCACTGGGTTTGAGAGTGAATTGGTGGGTTTGATAGTAATTTAGCTGCTAGGAGGTAGAAAGAGGTGAGACCAAGTTTCTAGGGTTTTCATTAGGCTTAGAAGTACCAAAGGGAAATTAGGGAGATAATCAATCTCAATTATGAATACTTCATTCAATTAATGCAAACTTGAATACATGGTGTTCATTTGAGATGAAGGTAGCTTGCTCCCTAGTTAAGTAAGCTTAATTATGGTGAGGTTTAGTGGGTTAAGGAGGTGCCGTGTAGGTCCTCTTAAGATGCTCTAGAGACCCTTGCTTATATGCCAAGGGTTTCTAGAGTGTCTTTATTTACAAAGTACTTTTGAAATTAGTTTAAAATACAAGTCTTGAGCATCACTATTACACTATTTGTATTTTTTGTACAAACAATTCTTCTGCCTTTATTCTTTCATATGATGGCTCGCTCCCTTCAATAGAATCTGCCATCAGATTCGGTTAAATTGATACCTTATTTGTAAATAATGGATTCAGTATCCACCCGATTTGTGGATCCACCTCAAAAAGATAGCAAACATAAGGACCCTATCAAATGCTCTATAATGGATTAGAAAAAAACAAATATTCTAGAGTTGACTAGTAGTGACTCTTCCAAAAATTATGTAAATTTTTTCACAATGTCTTTTATTATTAAATTTTATGGTATTTTCTCAACTCAATAAGTATTTATGAAATTGGATATGTATACACTAAGAAACAAATTAAACGAACTTGTCAAACAATTTGGCAACAAAGAAGAAACTAGTTTCAACACTAGCATAGTGAAGCGTAAGATGATAATTTTTCTATTGCGAATTGGAAGTTGAAATTTTAATCAATGATAGGTAACATATGAATCATAATATGTTAAATATTTTAGGCTAAAACACCAAGGGAATTAGGTGCTGAAAATATAAATCCAAGAGCAAAACTTGCACTAAAACAATGAGTTATACAGTAAAAATGTTATGGTTTTGTGATTTTTAACTTTTTTTTTAGTTGAGTTTAGGACATGCCTTTTTTTAATGGGTTTTAACATGTTAAGGTACATAAAAAAATGTTCATAATCTTGATGCTTAACAAGATCAAAATAATATTTTCAAACTAGATGAAAATCATACAATTCTGAATTCTGAAAAGCGAGCAGAAACCAAAGAAGCAAAGACGAATTAAGTAGAAACTTAGTAATGAAACAATAAAAAGTAGAGGGCCTCAAGAATTGGAGAAACTTAATATAAATTTTCTGTTAATTATTATTCATTAAATTTATAACTTTATTATACCTCTGCTAACTTATATATTTTAGGATTTTATCATTTTATTAACTGAACCTAAAGGGTGCAGATTCATTTGTTCCACACTCCCATCTCTTTCGAAGTATACTATGCATGGTTTGAAGGAGGTGTTTAGAGAAGTGTAAAAAGGTGACGGTTGAAGCAGGTATATTACTATTGAGGAGAAGAAGCTAGTGCAACATTTCCTCTACGTTGTGGAATGTGCGATTTTCGTATTACAGGTGCACACTTCTTATGTCTATTATATTAAAGAGAAGAAACATTAATAAGGCCCCATCTTCTTCTTACTCCACATTGTTTCTTCCTTCACCTTACTGCCCCCACTCGGGTCACAAGCTATCGTTACCTAGCTCGGCAACAACTGGTGTTTATCATTCCTTTATATACACTAAATAATTACATTATCTGTAAGGTGTGGGCTAATCTTCAAAGCTAGCCAGCCATGTGTGTTCTTGGGATTGTTTGCATGGCGTTTTTCATCTGCTCTAATTCTCACCAACCTACCAATGAATCAGATTCTGCATTACAAGAGCTCAAGAATGTCACAGGGATCAAAGCTGTCACAGGGATATAATTAAGAAGCAATGGATCTTGCATAGAAAGAAAGC
>Ga0123342_1005168_pt1 | contig 19228 bp, 17 predicted proteins | sample Turbeawhitnodule_FD_89960 | JGI IMG/M metagenome (GOLD analysis project Ga0123342, IMG submission 89960) | Root nodule microbial communities of legume samples collected from Mexico - Turtle bean Mexico white nodule | ecosystem: Host-associated > Plants > Roots > Nodule | place: Mexico: Nepantla... | reverse complement strand
AATATACAATCATTAGGACATGCATGTATCTTTTTATACTCCATACCCACTGGACAAAGAATCTTTTTGGCCTCATAATTACGATTAGGTAGAGTATTTCCCTCTGGAAGCATATCCTTCAACTACTGAAGCAATTCTGTGAAGCTTTTATTAGTCCGTCCATTTATTGCCTTCAAATTCATCAATCTTAACACCGCCGACAACCGTGTGAAGTTAGTTGATCCGGGATATAATGGAGTCTCTGCATCGCTTGACATATTTTCATATCCATGTGCTTTTGCAAAAGACTCAGCTCCTACATCACGAATCATGTCTTCCAATCGATCATCATCTACATTATCGTGTACTACTTCATCCATGGTGGACCCCACGTATTCTTCAGTTACGGAACCACGTGGTAAATTTAATAATTCACCTTGCCATGTCCAAGTTGTATAAGATCGAAGAAATCCATCACATAGCAGGTGCTCCCTCATTATATTAACATCCATTATCCTTCCATTCAAACAATTAACGCACGGACACCTGATCTTTGCTCCATCATGACCACTATTAATCGCGTTACATTGTGCAAATTGTATAAATTCTTCTACTCCTCTTTCGTACTTCTCACTTATACGAATAGAATTCATCCAATTTCTATCCATTATATATTCTGAAATAATTAGAATTTTTATATCAGTGTTCTATCTCACGCGTTTGTTGAGGGTCGAACACCCTCGGACTCAATACCAAAACGTATTATTGCTAAATATAACATATAAAGTAACAACTAAATGATATAAATTTTAATATAAATTACATAATACATAAGAAACATACAAATTCAAATTATAAATTATAATAATATAAATTTGAAAAATACAAATTATAATACATAAAAAACATACAAATTCAAAATATAATAAATACTAAATAATATAAAATTTAAAATACACAATAAATTATAATACATAAAACAAAATAAAAAAAATGCAAAAAAAAAATTAAAAATTAAAAATTTAAAAACCAACCTTGTGCGTGAACCAAGTTGGTGGTGAAGTGTGGTAGGGGAGAAAGAGGAACAGCGACAGCGGCAGTAGTGGCGGAGAGCCAATGGAATAGTGCCTTCGACCAACAATGGAAGGAAATGAAAGGCATTAAAAACGAAAGCCAATGTCAAGATTGAAAGGAAGAAAGCGAACCTCTGGAATCAATATACGTACCTTCGACCAATGCAATGAAGTGCGCAAACGAGAGAATGAAGAGGATGAACATCACAAACGAAAGAACTGAAAGAAACTACGAAACTGTTGAGGTGCGTAAAATTTTTTAGGGTAAAAAGCATTTACAAATGCGGCTAAACGTAAAAACCGCATTTGTAAATCAAATTAATTTCAAAAATGTCACCGCATTTTTTATGAATGCGTTTAAGTGCAGAATCGCATTAAATAAAGAGCGTTCTTTTTTTCTTTTTGTACTAATGGATTTTCTCCTTCGATGTTTAGTTATTTAATTCTCTTAATAAGAATCAAATTTTTTGAAAACAGGTAAATATAAACTGTCATTTCCTTCAAATTGAATTGTATATTTTTTGTTTTGTAAGTCCTCATATTCTTCTATCTTAAGCCAAAAAAATGTCCAACCCCAATCATGAGAATGGTGAGAACGATGAGAATGAATGATGATGAAGATTTGCTTACACTGTCCCTCTCATCTAATAGTCGAAAGAGATCGGCAACACCTTCTCTCCCAACAACGCAAATTTTCATGAGGGCACCATGCACACCCCCCAACAGTAATAATATTAATAACACCATACCCAGCAAACTCAAATTCCCAACCCCGCCGCCACTCTGCGTTCGAAGAGAAGAGCGAAACCATCCCTCCACCGTTCTCCTGGGGCCACGTACCGACGTGCCACCGTGCAGAACTTCAGCTACCTTATAGAGAACAGTATCCTTGCCATCAATGGTAAGGTGGAGTACAAGAGCTGCAAGAAGAAATTCGAGATGGTTCTTGATCTGAGGAACAATCTGTCACAGTTGCTGAACTTCATTGACAAGGAAAAGAAGAATATGCACGAAAGGACACCAAAGGTTTGCGGGAAAGACAGCAGCCTTTGATAACATTTAATATTAAAACAGTATAATATTTGTAGCAATTTATTATTGTTATTGTGAACCAAACTTTTACAAGCCTTTAAAATTCATTTTGTGATAAGAAATACTTTATTAATTTGATTTTTGAAGAATTTTTTAGTCATGCAACCTCCACTTTTATTTTAGTAAATATCCTTTACATAGTAAAATAATCCAATAATATGGAAGAAAAATACTACAAACATTTTAGCTCACACTTTGTATCTCGCACGGGCTTTCTTATTCCCAAATCCATAACCAGAAATCGTAAGCATCTCTAAATGGGTGGTGAGTTGGAACCCCAACTTGTAAGTATTGCATATCCTTCATGAATATTTGAATCAGAGTGAAGTATTGAAAAACACTAATATACGAGCTTTGAACAGTGAAATCGGTTACCGCTGGACGCAAAGGAGGAGGTAAACCCTAAAGGTTAGTGATTTGTTTGACTCACCTTGTTAATGAACCCATTACGTAACTGACTACGCAACTCTCGGTGCCTAAGTCTATAACACTCTGGCTTTTCATTCTATAAATACATCAATGTATCTATGTACTCATTAATAAAAAATATACTCTTCTACCTTTTATCTCTGCACCTTGCCTCTTCTCTCTCATCTCTCTTCACCTTTACATGGTATCAAGAGCTGGTGAATTCTTTTTTCATCATGCCAACGTCTCCTTCCTCTGTCTCAGCCACGTCTTCTTCATCTTCCCATTCCTCCTCATCGCTTCACACCTTCTCCACTCCTCTCACACTAAAGCTTAATGGTGAAAATTTTCTTATTTGGTGCCAACAAATTCTTGCGCAGGTTGAAGGGCTTGACCTTCTCCATTTCTTGACTTCCTCTTCTACACCGCCCAAACATCTCACCCCTGATTCAGGTTCAGTTAATCCTGCCTATCTTCTGCACAAAAAAGCAAGACCATCTCCTTGTTGCCTGGCTGCTTGCGTCGATGTCCACCTGCATGTTAACTCTGATGGTTGGTCTCTACACTGCGCATCTTATCTGGGATAAACTCACTGTCTATTATGCTTTGCATACACGTGCCAAGGTTCGTCAACTGAAACTTCTACTTAAAACTCAGAAACATGAGCGTACTGTTTCCACTTATCTCCTTGCTCTTAAGCATGTGGTTGATTCTCTTACTGCTATTGGATCTCCGATCTCTGCCGAAGACCATATCGATGTCATTCTTGATGGTCTCCCTAAAGAATATGACAGTTTCGTTATGTCTGTCACCTCACGGCTTGATCCTTAAACGGTTCAAGATATTGAATCTTTACTTTTGGCTCAAGAAGATCGCTTTGATAAACACAAATTTATTGATTCATCTCTTGCTCAAGTGCACTTCTCTTCCACCGGTTGGGTACCTTCGTCGTCTTCTAAATCTTCATCACGAGGAGGTCGTTCTTCCTCTCGTGCACCGTTTCACCAAAAGCGTCAGAATTACTCTCGTCCCCCTCACCCTAATTCTTTGAGATCTGCTGCTCCTTCTTTATCTTTTCAATCACGGGTTCAATGTCAATTATGTTTCAAGTTTGGCCACACAGCTTTAACATGCTTGACCAGATCTGACGTTGTTTCTTCTTCACCCATAATTGCTAATACATCTTCTTTTTAGCAACCTCTTCATGATCCTGAACCGTCTATTCTGGGTACTCCTTCCACAGTGAGTGATCCTTTTTGGTACCCATATATAGGAGCTACTCATCATATCACCAATGATCCTACTGTTTTCAACAAGAAACAAATCTATAATGGTTATGAGAATGTTCAACTTGGTAATGGTTCAGGTATGTCTATTCATAGTGTTGGCTCTACTTCTCTACATAATTCTTCATCTAATCATCTTTTTACTCTTCATAATCTTTTACATGTACCATCTATTAACAAGAACCTTCTGAGTGTTTCTCAATTTGCACGTGATAATGGTGTCTTTTTTGAATTTTTTCCTAACCATTGTTGTGTTAAAAATTAGGTTACCAATAGCAGATTATTCTTCAAGGAAGGATTCATGAAGGTCTTTACGTGTTTCCCACATTACACAAACCTTAATGTTCCTCTGTTAATGCTACTTCCTATAATTCTACTGTGCATAGTTATGATCTTTGGCATAAACGCTTTGCCCATGCTTCATCTAAAATAGTGAAACTTGTTATGCGTTACAACAATATTTCATGTAATACTGATGCTTCTTTTTGTGAGTCTTGCGCACGAGCCAAAGCTCATCAACTTCCTTTTCTTTCGTCCCATACTGCTTATATTGCTCCTTTAAAACTTGTGTTTGTTGATATTTGGGGCCCCTCTCATGTTGCCTCCACTAATGGTTCCCTGTACTATGTTGCTTTTGTTGATGCTTTTTCTAAATACACATGGGTTTATCTTCTTTCACACAAATCTCAAGCTACTTTTGTTTTTCTAAAATTTAAAGCTCTTGCTAAAAACCAAACTGGTTTTTCTCTAAAAACTCTTCAAACCGACAATGCTAAGGAATTTTTATTGCTAACCAAACTCTTAAAACACATATGAAATCACTCATAGACTCACTTGTCCTCACACCATCATCAGAACGGTTCAGTTGAACGTAAACACCGTCACATTGTTGATACCGACTTAGCTTTTCTTGCTGCTGCCTCTCTACTTCTACGTTTCTGGGGTGAAGCTTTTTCTTCTGTAGTTTTCACTATTAATATCTTACCCACTCATGTTTTACATAATCTTAGTCCGTATGAAATGTTTTTTTCTCGAAAACCTGATTATACCATTTTGAAAGTTTTTGGATGTGCCTGTTATCCTTTACTTCGCCATCTGGTAAAGGCTATATATGCTTAACACCATCTGGTAAATTTATTTATTCCCACAATATGCTCTTTAATGAATTCCTTTTTCCTTATTCTATGCCTAGTAGTTTGTTCACAGGTTCTGCCAATATCAACACCTGCTCTTACGGTTATTTTTGCTCCTCCTGCAACATCACCTTCCTCTCTCTCTCTCTCTCTCTCATCTCCGCTGTCTTCTGCATCTTCACCTCTGATCACCACTGCTTCTTTGACGCCAACAACTGCTTATAGTCTTAATGTTCACCCAATGATTATTCGTGCTAAAGATGGTATTTTCAAACCCAAAGCTCTCCAGTCCTCTCTTTTTGTTGATTTGCCTGAACCCTCAACGTACAAACAAGCACTGACTCAACTTCATTAGCTTCACGCGATGAAAGCTGAATATGACGCTCTTATGCAAAACAATACTTGACCCTGACTACCCTTCCTCCAACTACTAATGTTATTGGGTGCAAATGGGTGTTCAAATAGAAGCATAATGTTGATGACTCTCTACAACGATACAAGGCACGCTTGGTAGCAAAAGGATTTCATCAACGCAAAGGCCATGATTTTATAGATACGTTTAGTCCTGTTATTAAACCCACTACTATTCGCTTAGTTCTCACCATTGCTTTATCTTCCTCTTGGCCAATTCATCATATTGATATCAACAACGCTTTTCTTCACTGTGACCTTGATTTTCTTGTTTACATGCACCAACCTCCAAGATTTTCCAGCACTGATTCCTCTCTTGTCTGTCGTCTCAATAAAGCCATCTATGGTCTCAAGCAAGCTCCTCAATCTTGGTTTCAAAAACTCTCCACCACACTTGTGCGTATGGGTTTTTCATCCTCCAAAAGTGACATCTCTCTGTTTACCCACTTCACACCTACTGACACAATTTTTTTATTGGTCTATGTTGATGATATTATCATCACTGGTAGCTCCAAACCTCTGGTGCAGGATTTCATTCACAACCTCAACATTACTTTCGGGTTAAAGGACCTTGTTCCACTTCATTACTTTCTTGGGATTGAAGTTACCTGGCTCCCTGATAACACTTTCATCTTTCGCATCAAAAATATATTCGCGATCTTTTTCGACGCGTCCACGTGCTCGACTCCAAGCCTCAACCTACACCCATGGTCTCCTCCCTTCGTCTCGTTGCTGATGCTTTTGTCGCGGTTGTAGATCCTTCTCTCTATTGCTCGGTTGTTGGCGCTCTTCAATATATTACACTCACTCGCCCTGAACTCTCATTCTCTATCAACAGAGTTTGTCAATTCATGCACAACCCACAACTCCCACACTAGACTGCGGTTAAACGTATTCTTCGGTATCTTACAGGCACTACAACTCAAGGTCTACGTTTGTATCCTTCTCCAAACTACTCGGTTGTTGCATTCAGTGACTTTGATTGGGCCACTGATCTTGATGACCGCAAATCTGTCTTAGGGTATTGTATCTATGTTGGCCGCAACCTTATTTCCTGGTCCTCGAAGAAAAAGAAGGTTGTCTCCCGCAGTAGCACTGAGGCTGAATACAGAAGTGTTGCAGTTGCTCTTGCATATATTATCTGGATCAACTCTCTAATGACTGAACTACGTCTTCCCACTTCTACACCGCGCCTTTATTCTGACAATATGGGAGTTGTTCAGCTTACTGCAAACCCTGTGATGCATTCTTGGTCTAAACATTTTGAGTTGGATTTGCATTTTGTTAAGGACTATGTCCAACACAAACGTCTCATCCTTCTTCACCTCCCAACCCAGTTTCAAGTCGCGGATATCCTCATCAAACCTGTCTCTGGTGCTTCGTTTCACAACTTCAAACGTAAACTTAGGGTTCTTGATCCACCCACCCTAAGTTTAAGGGGAGTTGTTAATGAACCAATTACGTAACTGACTACGTAACTCTCCGTGCCTAAGTCTATAGCACTCTGGCTTTTCATTCTATAAATACATCAATGTATCCATGTACTCATTAATAAGAAATATACACTTCTACCTTTTATCTCTGCACATTGACTCTTCTCTTTCATCTCTCTTCACCTTTACACACCTTTTGTTTTAGTATATATTTTGTTTTATGATGTTTGGCTTGGTTTTTCTGATTGTTTCATCAATCGTTTCATCCATTTGCCGAATCTTTTCTTCTGCCTCTTTAATCGAAGATGGCTCATCGATCCCTATAAACCCATATAAAATACAGATATAAAAAATAATGTTTTTGATTTTTGTTTTTATTTATTTTTATACTTAGTTTTAGCCTCGGCTCTATGAATTAATAATTAGTGCGCATATTTTGAAAAATAATATCTATATAATGCCAATTTTGCATATCAACATTTGAAGCATGTTTTTCTAATATAATTTCACAAAAATAAAAATAGACAATGAATTTCATTGGTGTTCTAAAAAATTTAAGGATTTTAATGTTTGTATTGGAAAAATCTCTTTTATTCTCTACTCACTTGTTTTGGTCTTCTAAAACTCATTTAACTATTGTCTCAGGAAAATATGTCCAGAGCATTTAGATTTTTGTGGCTGTAATAGCAACCAAAACGCAATAAATGACAACACATTTTTGATAATTGAAGCATTCCTGCTGTCATCAAATTTGAACTGTTAAGGTCAAATATTTGAAATTAGTAGTGAAAGAGACCCTAAGATTAGGGTCTCCAGGTCCACTTTTACTTCCAAGAGAATGTGGAAAGACATGTAAGATTGACGGTATCATATACCTGCCAAAAGTATGATAATTGTCAATGCCTGGGCTATTGGAATAGATCCAAACATTGGACTGACCCAGAGAGATTCATTGATAGCTCAATTGACTACAAATGGTGCAAATTTGAGTACATTCCATTTGGAGTTCGCAGAAATATGCCCAGGTATCACATTTGGTTTGGCAAATGTTGAATTGACACTTGCATTTTTGTTGTAGAATTTTGATTGGAAGCTTCGCAATGGAATGAGATGTGAGAAATTAGACACTGCTGAGGAATTTAGAGTGACTATTAGAAGAAACGATGACATACTTTGGGTACACAACTTTTAGAAGCTCAAACTACACTTATAGAATATGTTTGTTAATATGTATATATATATACACTAATTAAGCTAAACATAATATGAAAATGCACTACATAACATTTAATATCAAAAGAGTATAACATTTGTAACAATTCATTATCGCTACTGGGAAATGAACTGTACAAACTTTGGCAAGCCTTCAAAGTTCATTTTGTTATAAGAAATACTTTATTAATTTGATTTAAGAAAATACACACAATTTTTAGTCATGCAACCTTCACTTTTATTTTAATAAATATCATTATACATGTGAATTTACATTGTAAAAGAATAGAATTAAATTTTTAGTAAGACCCACATAAAAATTTCTTTTGACGTATTTCAAATTTAAAATTTAGACTGGACATTGTTGTGATATGAACTATAATTACAACATGGTACATTAGCCTCAAATTCTGTTTTGGTCCCATTTATTTTTCGTATGGGATCAATAAAAAAATAATATTAGTTTGATTTTGGTACAATTAGTACATACAAGAAAAAAACATGAAATAGAAACCAATTTTAGATAAAAAAAATAATTAATTGTTATAGGAAATAAATTAGAGATCATTTTAAAAATTAAAAAAAAATGGTTTCTAAATTAATTTCTATTATTGTTAAATGGTTTCTAAATTGGTATCTAATTAGCTACCAAGGTTTTAACTACCAATTATTTAGTTTCTAAATTTGGAAACATGTGATTCTAATTAACTACCATGGTTTCTAAAAATTATGGAATGTAACATGTGATTGCTAATTATTTGTATGGTTTCATACCTGAACAAGTGTCACATAACTGCCCAACTGCTTTGTGTTAAAGTAGGAGACATCCCCCAACTGCTCATATAGATGTGTAAGTGTTGCTGCTCCCCATGCGTATCCACCGCACATACGAAGATTGTTGAATAACAACAAGTACGAAACAGATACAGATGTGACACTTTTATCTGCAAAAATAGTGTATCCAACCACATACAACAAGTAAGCTCTAGTAGCACACTCCCAAGCCTCTTGAGCGCAACATCCCGCATATATATCTCGAAGCCAAACATTTTCTAGTCTCTAAAATGGTCTCTAATTTAGTCACTATAGCAACTAATTATTTTTGGTCTCTAAAAATTGGTTTCTATTTCATGATTTTCTTGTCATATGAGGGATTAATATCTCTTCTTCCCATGTCCGAGAAGTGCTCATAAATTCATGTCTGCGTAATTCGATCATATTAATTATAAAATATTTAAGACAAAAAATTATGAAATGTAACATTTGATTGCTAATTATTTGTATGGTTTCATACCTGAACAAGTGTCCCATAACTGCCCAACTGCTTTGTGTTAAAGTAGGAGGCATCCCTCAACTGCTCATATATATGTGTAAGTGTTGCTGCTCCCCATGCGTATCCATCGCACATACAAAGATTGTTGAATAACAACAAGTACGAAACAGATACATATGTGACACTTTTATCTGCAAAAATAGTGTATCTAACCACATGCAACAAGTAAGCTCTAGTAGCACACTTCCAAGCCTCTTGAGCGCAACATCCCGCATATATATCTCGAAGCCAACTCAATCGTACGTGGACGCCGACACTGCCTCATCTCAGTCTTCCCACGAGCCTCCTCCACCCCTAGTAACTCAGTTAAAATAGTTGCAGCTCCGTTGTACTCTAAGGGCACATACGTAGGGAATTGACCCAAAATGGGGAGGTGTAAAAGGGATGACACATCATCAAGTGTGATGATCATCTCACCTATGGGAAGGTGGAAGGAGTTTGTCTCAGCATGCCACCTTTCAACAAAGGCTGAAATCAACCCCTGTCCCCCACCTCATAGCTTATATTGCACAGAATAAATAATCCAGAATTTTGTATAAGAACCTCAATCTTAGCATGAGGCATCCCAAATTTACGTAATTTCCTACCGTGGGATACCAATTTAAGTTCTCCCCGATCCTAAGTCAAAATTTGTATATATTTAATATAATTAAATCAATTTAAACAATAATTAACAAAAACAATTTAATTGAAAGTTTTTTCGTTCTTACCTCACTCTCCCAAAGCTTAACAACAACATGGTCGACAAAATTTACCAGCAAAGACATATCAGAAGGTCCTCCATGAAACCCGTCCACTTGCCCATCACCATGTAATTCTTGTTGATTGTCATTATCAATATGAACATCAACACCAATTCTTTCCTCAACAACACCTCGATCTCTTCTACAGACGAATGCCGTCCGTCGGTCTTGTTCGATCATGACCATGAGATCCACCACCTCTTGTTTTAGCCATATCTGTCATAGTTGAACCATGACACATAATCTAAAAAAAGTTCTTCAACGGGAAACAAAATAAACTAAACACAGATTGCATGGGTGAAACTCCAAAAAAAAGTCACTTCTGGATTAGCTAATCAGAAATCCTAAAATTAATACTACCGGATTACCTAATCCGAAACCAACTTAAACAACACTAATCCATAATCTGAAACATTCAAAAACACTTATCGGATTATATAATCTGGAACTAAGTAAACACTACCGGATTATTTAATCTGAAAACCTATGTAATCCGGAACTCACACAATTTGAAACTATTGAAAAAGACTACTGAATTATTAAATACGAAACCTAACTACACACTACCGGATTTAAGAATATGTGTGATGCGGAACAAAGAGAATGCATGCTTTAAAACAGTTCCTCTACAAAGAATCCAGAACTAACCTTTTCAGTGTTGGATGAAGAGGCTCAATGCTTGAACAATGATTTAGAGTTTAGAATGGAAGTGAGTGGTGGTGCTTTGTAGGGGAGGATGGGGGCTACTGGGAGAGGATGGACGTTTGTTAGTGGTTTGAAGGAAAGGGGATGAACGAGTTGATTCTTTGAAGGAGAGGGGTGAGTGCCACCGCACTTGTGTTGCTGCTGGGTGAAAGGCAAAATATTAAAACAAGATGTGAAAAAGTAAAATTTAATTTACTTTTAATTTTTTAATATTATTTACTGAGGGGTATAATAGTAAAATCAAGTTTACTATGAGGGATTCATGTCAATCTACACCCGCTAAAATGATAAAAGGAGGTTGTGAATAAAAAATTACTTTTAAAACTTTTTTTTTTGAAATATTTCGAATTTGGAAATTCCAACAATTCTTATCCCAAATGCATTTTCAATTTTGTGTTGTGTTTTGGATTTCGTTTTTGCTGGAATGTATTTTTGATTTTGAATTATATTTATTAAATTTCAGATTTTTAAATTCAAAATAAATATAATTTTGAAAATTTGAAAGAATAAAGATAATTTTGAAAACTTTAAATAATAATAATAATTTTGAAAATTTTAAATTACAGGGGGCAAGATTAAAATTGATATAGTGAAAGAAGAAGTTGTCAAAATAAAATTGGACATAAACCCTAAAAGTAAAATTGGAACATAAACCCTAAAAGTAAAATTGGAGTAAAATTGGGGAGAGTGAGAGAAGAGGTGACTGCCACTGCAGTAACACGTCGCTACTGGAGGCGTCACCGTGCCGCCACGTTGCTGCGCCACCCTCAGAATAGCCGCGCAAGAACCGCCGCCGCTGAGAGGACATCCCGAGAGTAGGCGCCGGCCCGAGGAACGCCGCGAGAGGCGCCGCCTCGAGAACCACCGCGAGAGGTGCCGCCACAAGAACCGCTGCCGCAGCCAGAACTATCAGTTCCAACATCGCGAAACTCGTCGCTCCAACGCGAGTTGCGATTTACAACGCCGACCCCACGCGATCTGCCGGGATCGCACTTTTCCGGTGATCGCAGATCAGAGACAGGATTGAAAATCTGAAACTGTAAAAACTGTAAAACTGTAAGTTTATATCTTTTTGCACTATAAAGCCTGATTTATTTTGTTATTGTTTTTTCTACAGTTTACTGCTGGTTGTGGGGAATTTTTTAAAGGAACTGCTGATCAGATGTATCAGTCACTCTAAGTAAACATTAGGTTGATTACCAAGGCAAAACCGAGTTTAATGTAGACATGAGGTAACATAGTACTAAAATCCTCTCTTCTAAAACTCTCCTAGCATCATGGTTTCCTTTATGAATATTTAATGGTTTAGGAACCATGGTGTTGTCCAATTGGCAGCTGTGATGGATAAGGCAACATGTGCACATTATATTAAGAATTTAATACAATTTAATAAATTAATATACACATAAAAAACATTGTTCATAACTTGTACAGTATCATTAGCTCCCCTAAACTTAAAAAACCACAAGTCTTAACCATAAAACACAAATAAGCGCGAAGCACTTAAACTACCTCATTCCCATCAATAGGAGTTGGACAATGACAATACTTTCAGATTGGGTTTAAAACTCCAAGAGCTAATGGAACTATAATTCATTTAAGAACCTTTAAATTTAACAGTTCTGCATCTTGATAAGAGACTTGAAATAAAGAAGAAGAGTAATAAAGTTTCTTCTCCTGCATATGGGTTGCAGTGATGATATTCTCTTCCATTGCAGCTTCTAGCAATGCAGTCACAAATAATAGAGCAGGAGAAAGGAGGAGAGAATAAATGAATAAAATGAAAGGAGCGTTAAAAGAGATGTCATCTATGCACAACAATTTGTGCTAGTTGAAAGTCCTTTGGGTCTTCCAAACTGGAAATTTTCTCTATGGTGAGGCTTCTGAGTTTATTTTGCTTTGAGATGAGCTAAACCAAACACAGATATTTGTGAACCTATATATAAATCTTTATGACATCTAAAGTTCATATGATACCCTCTCCCTTCAACATCATTTTGCCAGATTGATGTTGTACAAACATTATATTAAGTCATAATATGCTTTTGTATGAGTAACTTCCACATGCTAAATCTCAAACAAATAGCCCACACTCTTTCTAACATACAAATCTTAAGGTAATCCACAACCCTAAACCCCAAATTTGCTTGTTCCTCCGGGGACCAAAAGATCTCTCCTTTTAGGCTCCAATTTGATGTTTTTCACCCACCACCACCTCTTGCCACCCCTTTATATTCACAAGCTGCCTAAATGTGTCGCTTGGTACCCCAACACCAACACCACAATCCACTTCTCCGACCAGAAGTTTGTGAACTTCGAGGTCTTGTCCGCGATGAGCATGACCAATGTCTTTTTGTTCAAACATTGATGAGCAATGAAATAAACCCCTCAACCTAACAAAAGAGAAGAACACACTTAAATTAGGGAAAGATGGCCTAGACAACTATATAAAAGGGACAAATCTCACCCCAGCGATTCTGTCACTATATAGGTGTTTCAAATGAAAATTCATGTGTGCAAATTCATTACCAACGTGCTCTGTTAAAGATAATCTAATAGAAGGGATCATATTGAATTATTTTTAAAAAATTGAATTACATTGAACAATTTAAAAATTGAGGGGCACAATTAACTTTTGTCCCTTAAGATAGGGACAAAAAGTCTTATTAAGCCAATATTTTTTTTTTTCCAAGAGGTCTTCATTATAAATTTCATACAAATAAAAATAAATATTTATGTATTAAATGTATGTATATGTTTACATATAAAATATCAAATATTCATAAATTACTTATATTATGAAATTTTTAAATATTTATTCACATAAAAACTTAAATTCGTGAATTATATTTAGTCTATGCAAGGGTAAACCAATTTTAGTATTTACATAAAAAAAAGTAAACAATTTATTTTTTTTCATTTATATCCTTTTCTTTCTTTCATCCTTACCGTTTTCAAAATTATTGTAACTTGGGACACATCCATAACAAAGTGAATGCTAACTCTTGTTCATCAACTAATTAAACACAAGTCTTGTTTTTGTTGCTGTCAGCATCACATAACACTCGTAACAAGTTAACATTGTTATCTTAATGTTAATTCCGTTTGAATGGCTTCATTCCGAACTCAACATTTGTAGGTCCCTATTGAGGGTGAAGCAGTTACACACATTTCTTTTGAAGACCCATCTCTTAGAAGACCCTTTTTATGCAACAAAAATTGTCAGGCTGTATGCAATCAACAATGACATTAACTCAGCCCGTCATGTGTTCGACAAAACTTCCAACCGAAGTGTCTATCTTTGGAATTCCATGATTCGAGCTTTTGCGCAGTGCCAAAGATTTTTCAATGCAATCTCTCTGTTTAGAACCATGCTTGGGGCTGACATAAGTCCTGATGGTCACACTTATGCTTGTCTTACACGTGCGTGTGCTGACAACTTTGATTTCGGTATGCTAAGGCGTGTTCATGGTGGTGCTGTGGCTGCAGGATTAGGACTGGACCTTGTTTGTTGTAGTGCACTTGTGACTGCTTATTCAAAACTTGGCCTTGTTCATGAAGCTCGTAGAGTGTTCAATAGGATCACTGAACCGGATATAGTTTTATGGAATTCGTTGATTTCTGGTTATGGGAGCTCTGGTCTGTGGGATGTGGGGATGCAGATGTTTAGTGCGATGAAACTTGTCGGGAAGAAGCCTGATGAATATACCCTGGCTGGGTTGCTTGTTGGTATTGTAGATTCTGGGGTGCTGAGCATTGGCCAAGGATTACATTGTTTAAGTCAAAAGAGTGGCCTTGATTCTGATTCTCATGTTGGTAGTTTGCTGGTGAGTTTGTACTCGAGATGTAAGTGCATGGCTTCTGCATATAGAGTCTTTTGCAGTATTTTGAATCCTGATTTGGTCGCATGGTCTGCTCTTATTGTGGGGTATTCTCAAGCTGGGGAGTATGAGAAGGTGCTGCACCTTTTTAGAAAATTGAACATGGAAGATAAGAAGCCTGATACTGTCTTGGTTGCCAGTGTATTGGCTTCTATTGCTCATACGGCAAATGTAGGACTAGGGTGCGAGGTACATGGTTATGCTCTTCGGCATGGATTGGAACTAGATGTCAGGGTCTCCTCTGCTCTAATAGACATGTATTCAAAGTGTGGTTGCTTGCAGTTGGGAATTTGTGTTTTCAGGACAATGCCAAAGCGGAATATTGTTTCTTATAATTCTGTAATTTTGGGTTTTGGCTTGCATGGATATGCTTCTGAGGCTTTTAAGATGTTTGATAAGATGCTCGAGAAAGGATTGGTACCTGATGAAGCCACATTCTCTTCTCTCCTATCTGCCTGTTGTCATGCTGGCCTTGTCAAAGATGGCTGGGAAATTTTCCGGAGAATGAAGGAGGAATTTAACATCAGAGCTAGGGCTGAACACTATGTTTACATGGTGAAGCTCCTTGGCAGTTCTGGGGAGTTGGAGGAGGCTTACAGTCTGACCCAGTCTTTACCAGAACCTGTAGACAAGGCCATCCTGGGAGCCTTATTATCTTGCTGTAATTCTTGCGGAAATTCCAAGCTGGCAGAAACTGTAGCACAACAACTTTTTTCAAATAATCCTGCTGATAATGTATACAGGGTTATGCTTTCTAACATATATGCAGGTGATGGGAGGTGGGATGATGTTAAAAGGTTGAGGGATAGAATGACAGGAGGTCTAAGAAAAATGCCCGGACTAAGCTGGATTGAAAGCAGTTAGCCTGCTGCTGCTCTTGCCAGAAACAGAGAGGTATTTCTTGTATCAAAGAACTTCCTCAAACAACAGTTCTCACTAGAATTGCTTTTAGATATTTTAAGGAACCTAAATCTTCCCACACAAAACTATTTAGTTGTATTCTCCCATCCACAACTACTAACAACTTCCCCTGTTAATAGTCTTTGCTCAACTAACTGACAACTTGGCGTTCCCAATTATTACACATTATAATTTTTCTTATTCTTTATCTGATACGTATATTTAGTAGAAGGTTGTCTTATTCTATCAATACTCCCCCCTTCAAGTGAGATTTTTGTCCTCAAGGTGGAATAGAGGGAAGGGAACATTTGTTATAAAATGTTAACTCCCAACTATTCTCACATGTTGGAAGTTGTTGGCATTTGAGCGACACTTCAATATCTCCTTGAGGATTATGTCCGCTATTGAGAACAAATTGGTATTGCCTAAAGAAAGAATCAATACTTGGTTGAAATTACTAGTACCTTACGTCACCATTATGTCAACAGCATTTCTTCAGTTGTTTTTTGCAATCAGATTCCTACTCTATCTTGTATTGCAGATAGACTTTTTACCTTGTTTCTATCTTTATCTATAGTTTCACATGTTTTGACCATGACCTTAAATTAGGTATATATAAACTTTCTACCAAATCTCTTTGAATGTATTTGTTTTTGGGTTACTCATTCGAAAAGGTTATCATAGTTTTTTTTACCTCAACTTCAACAATATATTGTCTTTACCGAGTTACTATTTTTTTGAGACCTGCACCTTCTCCTTCACTGTACCTGATGTGATAATCACTACAAAACCTCCATTGTTTATTTGGCCTGTTGTTTTAGCTCTTGTTGCTTTTGCTCCACCTCCATTCGAACAAGGGAAACAAATTCCAGTGACATTCCACCTACTTTGTCTCTTTGAATTTTGTGTCTATTCTTAACTTTACATATGAAGCAACAACTAAACCAAATTGGTACTAGGCAATGTTGAATGGTATGAGAACTTTACACTCCAATGGCATTTGGGAACTTGTTCCCTTAAATCCTGACAAGACTAGTAATGGTTTGGGTTTATACAGTAAAGATTGGATCAAATGGTCATGTTGACAGTTTTAAACTCACTGGATGACCAATGGTTATTTAAAATTTTAGTCTGCACGTGAACACCTTTTTCTTCAGTGATCAAAATGACACAGTTTGTCTCTTTCTTGCCATGACTACCATACATTGACTTCTACACAGTTGGATATTAAATATGCCTTGTTACATGGTAAGTTGCACGAAATTTATATGTATTAGTATCCACGTTTTAGTGTTTTTGGTGAGTCTTGTCTTGTTTGTTGGCTTTTGTCATTCTCCCAGTGGTATGAAGGGATCTCATCATGCCTAGTAGTTTGGCTGTTTTTCTCCGCCTTAATACATTTCACCATAACTCGGTGTGAAGTTGATGACTCTATTTTTTCTCCATTGATTCTCTCATATGGGCGGTGCATTTATTTTGTAATCTATTTTGATGACATCATCACTAGTAATGACATAAAGACTCAAATCTCACCTCTTCATTTAGTTTTGGACAGAAGACTTGGGACCCTCAAATACTTGTTAGGGATAGAAATCGTCCAATTCTTTTCTTATATTGCATTAGCCAATAAATATGCTTTGATATTCTGAGACTGATATGCTTGATTGTCATCTCAGTTAAGCCAAGCTTCTACAAGGTTAAAGGGGTCGTTTCGTAGGAAAACTCAACCATCTCATTGTCACCATACCTGGCATCACGTTTATAGAGTGGTAAGTCAATTTTGTAATTCCACTAGTGATATTCAGTTAGATGTTGTCATACATATTGTTTGGTATAAAAATGATAAGTACTATATAAAAATTACTTGCTACTCTAATATGATTGGGCAGGATCATCATCAACAAGAGACCCACTTCTAGGTTTTGCGGTCTTGTCGGAGGAAATTTCGTTTAATTGAGGAGAAAGAAGCATAACATAATCGCTATATCCGGTATTGAGGTTGAAAATTGTGCTATGGTATCGGTTGCATGCAAGTACCTGACTAAATTAGGAGACATTCAATATACGAAACTTATATGTGACAATCAAGTTGTCATTCACATTACATCAAATGCAATCTTTCTTGATCGGGCCAAACACAGTTGGATTGTCACTTTGTAAGAAAAATGTGTTTTAAGAGGAAATTATGAGTGATTATGTCGACTCCAATGACTAGTTGACGGACATTCTCAGCAAGTTCTTGGAAGCTTTCATCTTGACTACATTTTAGCAAGCATAACTCATGACATTGTGCTTCAACCTGGAGGGGAGTGTTGATGGCATATTGATACATGTTACATATGAAAATAATTGTCCTTATAAATAAGGAATGCTGTTACAACAATTTAGGGGTTTAATTTATTCTTTTGTATGTGATTGATTTTGTTGTACCCTAATGTGCTCACATACAACACAATATTCAGATATGTTCTTTTTGTATAATAGTTTAAAAATAAAGTACCACATAAGTGATTTGTGTCGTTATGTTTTACTAGTTAAAAAACATTACTTGAACAAAAAGACATTGGGTTTGAACGGTTTGATTAGAATACTATCCAAATAACATCCTAATTCAAATCAAGAACTGATTGTTAGAACTTTCTAGACCTTGTAAAATCTGTCTCTTTCTTCCTGATTTCGTTGTGGTGTTGGTGTCATATTTATTAGTATTGATTTTACCTCTATAGAAGTAAAAAAAAAAGCCTTGGATAAGAACTTCAATCTACTGTGCCCTATATTATTTTCCATGCGTCCCCTCTTTATTTGGTTAATCCTTGTTTCTAATCAAATTTGACCACTCGTGCTCTAACTAATGGTGTGTTAATGGTGTGTTTGGATTAGGGAGGAGGAAAATGAGGATTTGAGAAAATGAATTTGGAGTGATTTGAGAGGAAAGTGAAAAAAGTAAGTTGTTTGAATTAAGCTATGTAGAGGGAATTTGTGGAGAAAATTTATTAAAGTTGACGAGTGATATAATGTGTGTGAGAGATTTTTCTTAAAAATATTAAAATGTAAATTTATAAATTTATTTTAATATTTTAAAAAGGAAATAATTTTTTTAATAAATTTTAGTAATTAAAATTTTGTATACTTATTTTTATATATTCTAAATAATTTAATATTATTATTATTATTTATTTTTATTAATAATATTATTAAATATTTTTATTGCTTAAATTTATTTAATATTTAACATTTTTATTTTAGATACATATAAAAAATATTTGTATTAAATAAAAATTATTGTTAATATTATTATTATATAAATATATTAGTATATTATTATTATATTAAATTACAAAAGTTTCTTCGGAATTCATTGCTTTTCATTGTTGGAGAGTGTCATTTTCTTATTTTCTTCTTCTCCTCTTTCATTCTTCACAATTGAATTGAAACAAACATAAAATTTTCTTACAAATCAAAATAAATGTCTCGGATTATAAAAACCGTCTTTATGTCTTTATCCCTGATTACTGTTGGGTAAATTCCCTATCTAACACCATTTAGACTTTTATTTCCCTAACTAGCACCTTTTTGTTTTTATTTCCCTATCTAGCACCCTTTTGTTTTTATTTCCTTATCTAGCACCCTTTTATTTTT
>Ga0123342_1005167_pt1 | contig 19234 bp, 6 predicted proteins | sample Turbeawhitnodule_FD_89960 | JGI IMG/M metagenome (GOLD analysis project Ga0123342, IMG submission 89960) | Root nodule microbial communities of legume samples collected from Mexico - Turtle bean Mexico white nodule | ecosystem: Host-associated > Plants > Roots > Nodule | place: Mexico: Nepantla... | reverse complement strand
ATTGATACACGACGTTCCATCACTGGTTACTGTTTTTTTATTGGCAATTCTTTGGTGTCATGGAAAGCCAAGAAACAATCTACTATTTCTCGATCTTCCACAGAAGCCGAGTATAGGGCCCTTACCTCTGCCACTTGCGAGCTTCAATGGCTCTCTTTCCTTCTTGATGATTTGAGAATTCCTACCACTAAGAATCCTGTCCTCTATTGTGATAACCAAAGCGCTTTATACATTGTTGGCAATCCCGTCTTTCATGAAAGAACAAAACATTTAGAGATTGATTGCCACATTGTTCGTGAAAAACTACTTAGTGGACTCATGCATCTTCTACCAATTTCTTCCTCACATCAGTTAGCATATATCCTTACTAAAGCCCTTCCACCACGACTGTTTCACTCCAATTTATCCAAGCTGGAGCTTCTTGACATCTTCAAATCTCCAGCTTGTGAGGGGCTAAAAGAAAGTTCTACAGCAGTCCAAACAAAATAATTTCAGCCAAATCTATAATGCAGTGTACCCATGAGCTGTATTTTTCTGTTATTCTCTTTTGTCTTTTTTTTTACACAAACAATATGTATATATTCTGAACATTGTTTGCAGAATAATATAACAAACTTTTCCATCATCTTTTGCCCTGTGCATTTCTGTCTTTGCCTTGTTTTCTCACAGAGAGGAATGGAATGACGTTGCTGAGAAAGAGGAATGAACGGCGTTGCTGAGAGGCAAATGAAGAAAAAAAGAATTAGTTTAAGTTTAAGTGCATTTTAGGATTTTTAAAAAATAATAGGGACAGTTTTATCTTTGCATATTATGGGGTGAAGGGAGAAAAATGTATGGGTGCACCAACAAATAGAGGCATCTCCGGTGGAAGCCTGAATCAGCTTTCAATCAAGGATTCAGGTTCAGATGTTTCTGTGTTGGACATGTTTGCTAGACATAGTAAATTGAAAAGGATACAGAAAAGGGAAATGAGGTAAATGTTTAACAATCTACAAGAAATTGACCATAAATATTCAGCTCTATAACCAAAAAACAAAAGAAATAAAGTTCACCAATGCAAGTCACCTTGACACATGAGAGCATGCACCAGCTCCTGAGTAATTTTTGCCCTGTGCCATGTAATCATTGAAATTGCAGATTCTTCTTGCAGTTCATTTTGGTATCTGATGTGCATAAATCAGAAAATGAAAAGGTCAGCATTGAGTGGCATCAGTGTCTGAGTCACAAGAATTGAACAGCATCAAATGAATGACTGATCTTGTCATGCTGCAAAATTCTAAAGTTTCATGTGGAAAAACATGGCATTCATCATCATAATAGGACAAGAGTGATTAAAATTCAGCCAGCAGAATTCCAATTCATACATTTGACTCATGATCATGACTCGTGGAAACATAAATGCTCCTAGCAGATACAAGTTTTAGAAACGTAAAAGATTAAAAAAACTAAATTTAACTTATACATAAACTAATTCTTAACTAAGGGATGATTTTTTTTTTTTTTATTAGTATTTATAGAGCAAACTTATCAAACAGATCTAAAAGCCCCTGTTATGTTCTTCTAGATTAAGTATTCTATGTTAATGGTCTAAGTTTGTACTAATTGTAGTACAATTTGATCTACAAATTTGAAGTTGGTTCATACATAACAATTATTCAGGATCTTATTAGTTCAATTATCCTCTTTTCCCATTTACCATCTAATCCTTTATATCAGCATGGTATCAAAGTATTAACATCTTGCAAACTTTTTCTGCTAGCAAAACAAATTCCATTAAAATGGAATACATGAGACTAGAAGAGAATAAGATATCCTCCAAAAGAGACAAAAAGAAAGCTGAAAGAAAACACAGGAAGAAATCCTACAACCAAAAGAGAAAGGAGAAAAGAAAACCAGCATAGGCTTCCCAAAACACTTGACATAACACTCCCTAAATATAACATATGCTAAGTTGGTGCTCACTTTTTTTACATGATCTTGAAGAGATTTGTTGGAATTTTTCTGTGGGAAAATGTTGGGATGATTTGGAATTAATTAGCCATAGCATCTTATATAAGAAAATCAAGATACCACTTTTTTAGTGTGACATCAATATCCTTCCCAAACTTTCATTATTCTCATCACTTTTGTAGCAAGGCCTACTGATGGCTATAATTTGAGTCCTTCCTTTTCCATTTCTGGTCATCTACTTGAAGAGATTGACCATGCTACTTCACATGCAACTTGTCTGCCACTGAACACAAGTCAAATTTCCTCTTATCAGTTCTTTCTTTGTTGACAATATCAAACCTCACAATTTTCACCTTTTAAGCCTTTCTGCATCCTTTGCTATGGAACCAGCAAGAAAATGCAAGCTCATCATCACAACTCATCATCATAGCTCATTTGACCAAGCAGTTGTATTATGCTACTGTGTAAGGCATGCACAAACCAGAAGTTACCAATTTGCATCTACAGCACTAGTTCAAACATCACAAACTTTCATCAATTATTCTCTTCTTTCTTAGTGAAAATAACTACTTACTGATCAATCTTATATTCATACCCCTGCTATAAGGGCTTATAAAATCTTTTCTTCACAAACATGATAAAGATAACATATACATGATATGTAGAACCAAAAGGGGCAATGTAAGACCTCAAAACCATGCATGTATTAACCATGTTGACATATAGATATATAGCCATGAACTAATTATGCATAAAAATTCTTTTGAGCATATAGTACTTTGATATTACTCTAATCTTTAGTTTATAAAAAAATTATTTATTATTATTATAATAGTCCCTAAAATTTATAACTTATCATCATTACAGTTTCTAAAGAAACCAACTACCAAAAACTAACTTCACTAACAAAATTTCAATTTCAGATATTTATTTGCCATTTTTCTATTTTCAGCTACAACTATAAGGGTAAAAGGGTGTCTAACAAATTCAGATACCAAAATAATATATTTGGGGGTGCATCGTGAGTTTTTTTGGTGCAGGGTATTTCTTCTGCACCCCATTAAAATTCTTCCTGCACCCATCAATATCTGAAAGACTATTTTATCCATTTTTAAAATGACTTTTGTATTAGCATTTTTGGAATCTTTCTGAATGGAATTTATGAATGTATTCTGAAAAACGTTTTTTGAAATTTCAAAAAAGCATTTTTTGGAATGAATTTCTCGAATAATATTTCCTAAACGTATAAATACATTTTGGAATGTGTTTTTCGGTATAAATTTTATAAAATGTATTTTAGAAAGAGATTTCCAGAATAAGACCAAATTAGATGAGACATTTAGGTTATTTTACCTATTTGATGGGTGCTAGAAGAACTTTTCCGGGGTGCAGGGAGACACCCTTCGGTGCATGAGGAAAAGCCCAAAATTAAAAAGAAAAAAATAAAAGGCCCAATAAGAATGTTAAACAAGGTCCTAAACGAATGACGCAAGCGCTGAGAACAAAACCTTCTTCGTCTTCATTTCGCCGACGGTTCTTGAATCATCTTGCTCACGCGCGTGTGTGTATATATACACACTCTGGTTCTGCTTTCGCCTTTTCAGTTTCATCAAAAAATTGAAACAGGAAAAAAAAAATTGTGAACATCTCCGAAGCATGCCAGGGTTAACGTGCAACGCTTGTAACGCGGAATTCAAGGATGACACAGAGCAAAAGCTCCATTACAAGTCCGAGTGGCATCGCTACAATCTCAAACGCAAGGTTCTGTTCCTCTTTTCAACTTTCCCAATCAATTTGTTTATGTATTTATTTGTATGGTTCAATCCAGAGAGATTGAAAGGTTTGAGAATATGCAATGAAATAGAGTTTTCTCTGTTAGGGTTGTTGTTTTACTAGCTGGATTCTTTGGAGAGATGTGTCTTGGGTTTTGTGTTATTTATTTATTTATTTGTTATTATTTTGTAAATTTTGTTTTTTGGGTTGGGTTGGATAAAGCTGCTTCGAATCAGTTGTGTTAAGAACATTTCATGGAGTAATTGTTGTGGTATATTTATGAGGGGCTCTAGGCTCTGTTTGGATGATATGCTGGAGCGCTTATGAGAAGAAAATAAGAAAGTATAATTAATTGAGTTTTCTTGTAAGCTAAAATCAACTTACGTAATTCTTTATTTGGAGAAGTTAGATGAAAAAACTGAAAATATAGAAGTTAAGTGCTTAGGTTGATTGAGTTTAGGTTTTTGGAGAAGTTCAATTCATTTTAACTTCCAAGTTTACTCAATTATTTGATTAGGGTTGTCAAGCTTGCAAATAATTAACAGATTAGGGTATATTGCACACACACGTATATTATGTATATGAGATGTCAAGTTAGAGGAGTAAATTTATCTCAGATGATTAGGATTAAGAGTTAATTTAATGATCATATGATCACTTGAAAAAGAGATGATGTGAGGAAGCAAATTTCAACCATGTAATTGATATGGGTGATTAAGATTAAAAGGAATTAAAATAATTTTAACCATCTATGCGTGATTGTTGTATGACTAAGATATACTCCTATCGTACCTTAACTATATATAACCCTCCAACCAGGGAAGGGAAGGATTTGGTGAGTATTGGGGGGAGCTTGGTTTGTTTCCTTGAAAATATTAAATTGATGTCAACTTTTGTGATACATATAGGTGGCTGGGGTTCCTGGGGTGACAGAAGCACTATTTCTGGCCAGGCAGTCTGTTATTGCTCAAGAGAAAAATAAATTGAGTGAGACACCCATGCTCTATAGCTGTGGTCTTTGTGGAAAAGATTATAAAAGTTATAAAGCTCATGCTGAGCACCTTAAATCACGTGGTCATATGATGCGGGCCTCTGAAGGAACTAGTGGTGCTGATGAGAAGGCAATAATTAAGCCACTTCCACAACGTGTTGTGAATAGGCCTCCTCCTAGAAGAGAGGTGGATAACTCTGAAAATGAAGAAAGTGAAGATGAATGGGAGGAGGTTGATCCGGAAGATGATTTGGTCGATGGGGCTGCAAAGTCCTTGACTGATTTGAATGTGAATGGGCATGGTGAAAATGTTGATATGGATGAAGATGAAGATGACAATGATGAGGATGACTTTGAGGAGTTAGATCCCTCATGTTGCTTTATGTGTGATCAAAAACACAAAACAATTGAAGACTGCATAGTTCACATGCACAAGCATCACGGATTCTTCATTCCAGATGTTGAGTATTTGAAGGATCCAAAAGGCCTCCTCACATATCTTGGCCTTAAGGTATATTTCTGTTCTCCCCCCACCATCAAACACATACAAACAAAAAAAAAGGTTTGGTTTGGTCTGGTTGTAATTCTCTTTTCCATTTTCTAGGTCAAGAGGGACTACGAGTGTCTGTACTGCAATGAACGACGTTATCCTTTCAGCAGCTTGGAAGCAGTCAGGAAACATATGGCAGCAAAAAGCCATTGTAAAGTGCATTTTGGTGATGGTAATGAGGAGGAGGAGGTAGAGTTAGAAGAGTTCTATGACTACAGCAGCAGGTTAGTACAGTTCCAACTACTTTGATTTCAATCTCCCTTTTTTCTAAACTATCTATAAAAATGGCAAGGCTTATACATCAATCCCCAATGTATATTTTTTTTCTTCAGTTATACGGATGATCAGGGCAAGCAGCTCATTGTGTCTGGTGAAACAGCTAACAATGTAGAACTTGTTGGTGGGTCTGAGCTCATAATCACCAAGAAATCTGGTGATAAAATTTCAACCAGAACACTTGGTTCCCGTGAATTTTTGCGTTATTATCGTCAGAAGCCCCGGCCATCACCAAATAATATGGCCATTACTGCTGCATTAGCTTCAAGGTTCACCTTCTAACCACTGTTCTATTCTTTGTAATGCTGAAGGACATTTGATGATTCAAGCTAATCGTAGTCACATGATGATGAGGGATTCTTTTTTCTCTTTAATTTCAGGTACAGGAGCATGGGTTTGACCACTGTCCAATCAAGGGAGCAAATTGTGAGGATGAAAGTGCTGAAGGAAATGAGTAGGTCAGGTGTGGAGAATATGCGTTCCAAGATAGCAATGAAGAGTAATGTTATCCGAAACCTGCCAAGTAATGTCCCATATTAGTCCTCACTTAAGTGGTGCTGTGTGGTAGTCATTGCTACCAGTTTTCTTTCTGAAGCAGTTTCAGATTTCTTGATCTTATGAATCATCCACAAGGAATCCAAAGGAACTAGAGTGACTTTATGTTCTAATGAGGCATTAGGTACACTACATGTTTTTTCTGTTGTTGGTAATGGTTTCATCAATATCTGGACGATAAGGACACCCCTTTGATTGGTGCTATTTTTAGGTATTGGTTACAATATCTTTTCACTGAAACACATGGAGTTTATTGGTTATATTTGTAGACATGAAACCGATGGGACCATATTGAGTGGGAATTTTAATTGTAATCCTGTCGGAATTACAATTTTCAATTTTGATCGGTGTTTACTTCTCTTTTTCTTGTTTTAGGCTTTGAGAATAATTTAGATAGTGTTTCATTTTCATAAATCATATGTATTTTGGTTTTCTTTTTTCAAAACCTAAGTTGTTATTTTATGTCATGAAACCATATGGATTTCAAATAGGAAGAAAAATGAATGGATTCCAATATATGAAATGGAAATGTTACCTGGGATTTTATACTTTGAAACCAATAATTGTAGTTTTTAAACATCAACATAAGTGAAATTGCTGAGTCACATTGCTCAAGGTTTTTCTTTTATTACTTTAATTTTCAATTAAAATTATCTAAATACGTTACTGTTATAAGAATCAATAATGCTAGTGCACATAATAATTTAATATTGAGCTTGAAAAAATATTTATATCATCAAAATAATTCATTTCATTCTTTAAAAATATATTTATATCATCAAAATATAAAAATATTTACATTGGTTATATTAAAAACTGTTGTTTATTACATTTGAGTATAAATATTATACAGGTACTAGTGAATAATTTTAAACCTTCAACATGCATAGAGATTAATTATTTTTAGATTGTAAAATCTAAAATTTATATTCTTTTAAATTATAAATCCATTAGTTATTTTTTATAAAAAAAAAAGTGACTTGAATTATTAGTTTGGAAAAAAAGTTATAAAAAATAAGTTTTAGATTACATAACCTAAAAGTCGAAAATAATTTTTAAATTCTAGACATTTCCAAATTACAACTCAATGTTCAAATCCTAAAATACAACTCTAGACTATATAATCTAAAATATTTGTTTTATGTAAAAATAAAAGTGTAATCTAAAAGTTTTTTATATAAAAAATAATTTTTGGTAACTTCTAAGTTACCCACTTCAAGAAATTTTTAAATCGTAAAATTAAAAAAGAAAAACTTTAAACTAGAAGTGAGGCAGACCTTTTCATATTTATGGGGGTGTAGAAGGAAAGTATAAGGGTGCAAAAAGGAAATCCTGTAGATTATGTCATAGATTTCGTATTAAAACATGCCACCGTATTTAAAACTGATTTTAACCTAAACCAGGCATGCTCTTACTTCGTCAATTTGTTTTAAAGTTTATTAAAATTAAAATTTATTTTTAATAAAATTTATTTTACATCGTGATAATTAGAATAGTAAGAATCGCACCGATTCGTTTGAAAACACTTTCTTTCACAATACATATTAATAGATGAATCGTTTTATAACCTTAATTGTGACCTAAATCGAATGAAGGACAATAACTTGTGTGGATAGGATTATCTTTAAGCATATGATTAAAGTTGAAGGAGTATTTAAGGTGAGCTTTGGATTTAAATCTAGTTTTGTTACACAAAATTCATAGTCATGTATACATTTATAAATGAAAAATCTTATGCATATTTTCAGGTAGACTAAAATAAAGGTTGTCATTTGTGCTATAAAATAGCATTATATAATTATATAATTCATATGTAGTCATGTATTTTAATATTAATCTTATTTTTAAGATACTGTTAGATTATGTTTTCTTACTTTTAAAATATGTATATATTTAGTATTATTTTCATATTTATCTCACTTAATAGATACTTCTCGATTGTGTTTTCTTTTTTTAATTAGTTGGTGCAGTAATGATATTATTATATTATTTATCACACTTTACAGATACTTTTAGATTGTGTTTTTCACTTTTGAAATAAGTAGATGAGTTTTTTTATGCAACATTAATTATTTGTTAGTGATTTTTTTTGTCTTTTTTTTTTAAAAGGAATTTTAAAATATATTCTTGTATTTTTTATTTTTTATTTTTTTATATATAAAATTATTTAAGTTTTTGTTTATTTTACTTTTATATAAAATTATTTAAGTATTTGTTTTACTTTATTATATAAGATTATTTAAGTATATGTTTATATAAAACTTTTTATTATTTTTGTATATAATTGTTAAAAGAATATTAAAAAATTTCAATGTTTATAATCTCTTATAGAACAATTAAATTTCAACTTAATCAATAACTTGATAAATTCAGAAAAGAACAATGATGGTTTGGAAGAAGCATGACAATAAATATCAAAAATAAAAATCAAAGCATTTAATTAATCTTAATAGTTTCATAAAAAATATAAGAATTTGGATAGTTTTTCATTTGAAATTATAGAACTTTGTTGAAAAAGTTATGGTGGAGAGAGTAAAGAATTATTTGGTGCAAAAGAAACTAGAAGCATATTTGATTGCATACTATAAGAAAAATTACTTAAATCAATAAAGATTAAATACTCAATTAAATGTTCTTGTCTTGTTAAATATAACCTTCAACTTGAGATGAGAAAAAAGTTAGAGAGAAGAAAGAAAATACTTATGATCTTATATGTTTATCTGATATTAAATCAAATTATGGGTAGTTCACTAAAAAAGAGGATTCTTACCTATCATGTTTAATGAATGAATGTAATATTTTACTATTGAAGAGGAGTTCCAAACAAGAAAAGAAATAAAAATATTTGTTTAAACTATAAAACTTGTGCAATTAACTTAATTATTACAATACTTATAATAGTTTTTTTTTTCTTTAATAGATCCAAGAAATTTAATTACTAAAAGTTGATAAAAAAGAAAAATCTACCATAATCACAAATGATAATAAAATTAAAGATATGATTCAAGAGGTGGAGGAAAATGATGAAAATAAACTACAAAAGAACGTAATATTGGAAAAAGATTATTTAAGTAACATTAATCTTGAAATGGTGAATAAAATCATAAGATTAGGATATAAAATTTAAATATATAAATAATATTTTACATTTTATTATTATGTTTTGATTTTAACTTCATTTTCATATATGATATTTTTAATTTTTTTCAAGTCATTTATTCTTATTTAAAAATATCATATTTTATTTATTATGCATCTTACAATTCAAAAAAAATCTAAAGATATCTCGATTCGATAACCATTTTTTAGACCATTAAAAAATGATTGAGATAATTATATACATGTTTAAATTAACCACAATTATAGCTTTGTCATTGAAATGTAGTGGAAGGAATTGATTTTACAAGTCTATAAATGCTATAGTCAAAGACTACACAATTCTTACATCTCCACCAAAACCTTTAAAACTTAGAAGTTGATTTTGTAAAATATTTGAACATAAAGTTGAGGTAGAACCAAATTGAATCCAAACAGAAACCACCTGTATGCATAGTTACAAATGTAAGTTCTCACATTTGGAGTCACATGGGCAATTAGTAAATGGAAATAACAGTGACATAGAAGCTAGCATCTGTGTTATTCTACATATCACAATCAATTTACTATATCCTATATGTACAGCCAAAATAAGATCAAAAAAATTCATTATTCCATAGTTATGCAGCAGAATGCTAGCTAAATCACTGTAGCTGCCTATGAGGAAATTTATAAAAGAAATGAAACTGAGTATGTGACCACATGCAAGTGTCAAATTTATAGAATCCTCCAGTCACCATATCTCAGGGTAAAGGCAACAGAGGAGCTAAATGTAATCTTTGCAAGGCAAATCACAATGTTTGTTCATGTCCCTTGAAGTTTTTGATTTACTTCAATTCACACACTGCCTGTAAACATTGAGTAAATTCACAAGTCATTTAAAGGTAATGGAACAAAAGCCCTCAGCACCATTGTTGTGCACTTTCAAGACAAGGAAATCTACAATTAGCAGTGTGTTTAAGTCATCAAGAACTTTTAACAATAACAAAAAAGATAATCTTGAGCAGTCAAAACATACCTAATTGTCATAAAAGCGAGACCGACGTCTATGGGATCTGTGAATGACAAGATTGAGATGAGGATATGGAAATTCTAATTCAAAGTTCAAACATCAAAAATAAAACACTTAATCTAACACAGTAAACTGTCAAAGAAAGTAGCTTCAAAAACCAACATTGATAAAGAAAAAAGCAGCACCATATCATTCTCCTTTTTAAATACAATAGCAGGTAAAAAACTATCAAAACAACTTGAAATAGCTAAGTAGTACATTAATTTACAACTGCAACATTTGAATGAACCACAAAAACTTATGTTGCTAACAATGCATAAGCTCATGTTTCTTTTTCAATCGGAATATTTTGAGAAAATACACTCCCTTTGCAGTAATGCAAATGAAACACCATTCATTTAGAAAGTTAGATTATTGACATTGGAAGATGGTGACTTGTTTAGAATGTTAAGCTTCAGAAGAATTCGTCTTTAGCAATAGAACACTATTTATCATGGTACCAAAAGAAACATTGAAAAAGTTATGCATGCAAGTCTACCAGAGCCTAAGAACCCAGAAAGTAAAGACATGAGTTGTAAAAGTGAGTAAAGAAAGAAAAGTCTATACACCTGCGATAACCAGCGCTACTCCTTGAAGAACCACTAGTACTGACAAAATCATCATCAGTCTCTTCTATCCTATAATCTGCATACTCCACAGATGCTACAGAACCTTCATCAGAATTTGAAGTATCATAACTTAAACGAGGATTACCCCTTCTTGTGTGACTGACTCTTGCCCTTCTTCTATTTCTTGATCTTCTGAAGTTATCAAAGTACAGAATACACGAGGTCCACCAGTTTCCCTCATCACCAGGGAAGTCCTCAAACTCATCTCTAGCATCGTCATCCCCATACTCAATCACATAATCTCCTAGAACCACCCCTCTGGGAATTTCTGAATGAATAGTACTCAAAACATCTATGATCTCTGATGATTGTTGAAAATTCTCCCAATCAAGTTGGCGGGCAGGATCAACTTTTGATGGACGTGCATGAGGATGTTCAAGCTGAGCATGTTTTTGTAGCTCCATGTAACTTCCCATGAATGAACATTGCACTTCATCACAACAGCGCTTCTTCTCATCAAGATGATCACGAGCTTTATCAACAACAATCCACCCAGAAACCTCACCTCTACACAAGGGGCAAGTCAGATTGCATTGACCATTTGATTCCTTAGCATTGCTATTTTCAGTATTTTCAGCAGAAGCAGTTGTAGACACCAGAGAGGTTGGAGAGGTTGGCGAGGTTGGCACACCGCTTGAATTTTTGAAGCGATCCAAACAATTAGAGTGCAATTGATTTGTGTCACAAACAAAAGCACGACATCCATTATCATAGCATGAACATTGGAGAAGAACACTATTATGTGGAAAATCCAAACATATAGGACAGACTACATCATCCCAGTTTATACTCAATTGAATATCCTCCATGCTTTTTAAACTCACAAGACCCAAAACCATATACAGGTCCCTTATAACAAAACCATATGTTTGCTAGTCAATTACATGCTCCTTATTCTTCAAAATCAAAACATGGAGATGAAAACTTGAAAATCTATCAAGAAAACTGTATCCTGAAAAGAGACAAAAAAAAAAGCAACATAATTTAGAATATATAGCAAAGGTACTTCAAATTTAAACAACATCAAACATTTAAGTGTGCAACTGCAAGCAAACACATAAAACCAATCAGAACAATGTTTCCATTAAGCATTTTCTCTTACTGGACTAAATGAAGAATATCAACAAAAGAATGTGTTCAACGTGCCTATTAGAAACATTTTAGTATTGTCATCTAGAATATCTTGTAAAGCTGTCTTTTTCTTATCAACCGTTTATATTTCAGATAGCATATTTTCTATATTTATAGATCAGCTGAGAGCTATGAAGCTCGGACATGGCTCCTCGATGTCATCTGTGTTCAACACCAACACATGTCAGACACTTAATTAAAGTGGAAAATTTAGAAATCATTTTTTTGCAACTCCAGCACTTCTTGGAGAAGATCCAACACAGTTCCGACACAATGTTAATGGAGACAAACATGGTGATTTCTTTAAGTTGAAAAGTAAGAAACTTATTGTGTAAGTTTCTATTTCTTCTTTAAACAAAGAAACAGTTTATTTCACATTTACATTTTGCACTTCTTCTTCTCTATTTAAATGTCTCTAGATGAATCTAACATAGAGGATGTCTTTTCAATGATGGTGGTGATCAATAAGGGGGTGAAATGTCTTAATGAATTAGAAGCTCTTTTCACTTTTAGGATTTTAGATGGATGGATTAGATCCATTTTTGTATTAGGAAATAATGTGTTCAGATTTTTATGTTTGACTAACTTTTATATGGATGATTTTAAATATAATCTTAATTGTCAATTTAAATAATTCATATTAATGTGCAATGTGTGTGTGTCACCATATCCCATATCTTGGATAGTATAGGTGTTGCAAGGGACTGCATTATGACCGATGTTCGTGTTTGTGTCCATAATTCATAGGTTGAGAGTGACCTCCCAAGCTTCGTGTTTCTCCAAAATTCCTTATTCTCAACTTGGTAACAGAGTGGGATTGGACCTGCTTTGCCTGTCACTCCCAGCTATCATCGGTCCGCCATCAAGATCTTTGACAACCACCAGATCTAATGTGCCTTGTCAAGCAACACACAACCCTGGTGGTTGCTGAGGCAAAAACCTCTGCATGCACCTCCACAAGCCACCTCTCTTTGGTTCTCAGTCAGGAGTGTGAAGTCCATGCACTACCATCTGGTTAACTGAACAACCTTGTGCCTCTCGTTACAGCTTCTACTTCCTGTTTTAACCCAAATTTTGGGTTTCCAACCTTGTCTTGGAAGTGGGTTGGTGTACGCCCCCCTTTTTTGGCTTTTTTAAGCAATGGAAGAAGTTTGAGTTTCTACTTTATGCATGGGAACTCTTGGAACTTTTAAAATATGCAATTCCTTTTGGCAAAAGGCTATGAGTATCTTTTTCAAATGATATCTAGCACCTCTACGACTCTACCAATAAGGTAGCATCTCTTAAGCAAACAGACCATGATATGACCTCCTTTATTGCAAAAGCTCAAGTTGTTGTTGAAGTGAAGATGTTCCTAGAAACTAATTCATTAGAAGAAATTAAGGAGAAATTGGACAAGTTGTACATGGTGATGATTCTTTGTGCCATGAGTTCAGACTTTGATCACATTCCTAATTAGATTGTGGCTAGTCAAGAAGTTACATCAATAATGTTTGACAACAAGACTTTTTCGTGTTCCAATTGAATCTTTTGTAATAGTATGCACTCAAGGAAGAGGAAGTCATAGCAATAGGAGGACGTGGTGGTATAGGTGGACATTCTCAATGCTTCTACATTAATATAATGCCAAAGAATAATTTTCTTCTGATTTTTCTTCTCTGAGAAGCTCACAAGGGCATTCTACATCAATTTGTCCACGCACATCATAGCAAACTGCTAGAGCAGAAAAAAAAATACTTAGTCGTGTACCTTATTGCTTGGTGTTAATGTACATGTCCATCATTGGTGTGAAGTCATCCTTACTGCCTTTTTATATATAAATAGAATGTCGTCTTCGTCTCTTGAATACAAAATTCCTCATTTCATTCTTTTTCCAAATAAACCTTTATTTCATGTTTCACCATATATTTTTGTCTTCAGGGCTCTAGATAAAACTTTTTGCAAGAACCATCAAATGTGTTTTTCTTGGTTATTTTTGTCTACAAAAGGGGTAGTGTTGATATTCTTTGGAAACAAAATAATATTACATGTCAGCTAGTGTCATCTTTGAATAGACTTTTTTTTTTCTTCCATGCAAGATGTTACCTTTGTCCAACAAATCTAACCTCTACTATTGATTGATCACTTCTCCTAAAATTCTCAATCTTGATACAACTCCATGTCATTATCCTACAGATTCCGAGCCTTTACCAACTTCACCACCTCTCATTCCGCACCAACGTCAAATACAAGGAGCTGATCACAGTTTGCATGGTGATTCTACTTCACGTCCTTCCCTATCATCTACCCATACTACAGTTCCAAGTAATAGTGAAGAGTTTCATTGGACAATTGCTCTTCCCAAGACAATTTCTCTTCCCAAGGGTATTCATCTACTCAAAATTCTCACTCTATTTACATCATTTGCCCCCTTCCTATGTTTCTTTTGTTTCCTCTTTCTCTTCATGTAATATTCCAAAAGATATAAATGAAGCACTTGTTCATCCTAGATGACGACAAACCATGATTATTGAAATGCAAGCTCTAGAAAACAATGGCACAAGGGAGTCAATCCCTCTTCCACCTCAAAAACAATTAGGCATTGTTTGCTTCTAGTCATGACCTCTCCGAGAGGATTGACGAACGGGTGCTAAGAGTGTTTGCATCCACTGATTTGGAGGTGCTTACGTGGATGGGAAGCAAAGTGACCTTCATTTTTCATTCTACTCTTATATGAAGGGATTGAAGATGATGTCCACGTAAGACCCAAGCAATATTTACTCACATACCCGGGCTACCTCTAAGACGAGACATTGTCGCTGCATGCATGATTTGAACCAAAATCGACTTCAAGGGAGAATCGATTTCACTTATGTGTTATTCAATGGAGAATTGATTCTCACTCATGTGTTACTCAAGGGAGAATCAATTCTCTCTCATGTGTTATTCAAAGAAAAATCAATTCTCACTAATGTGTTATTCAAGGGAGAATCGATTCTCATACGCTTTTAAAATCGATTTTAATTTTCTTTGTATTGCATGGAGGATCGATTCTCTTATTAAATATTACATAAATTTATCTAACAAAAATATTTCATTATACTATTAATAACAACATATAATTCTAAATAATGATAATAATAAAATAAAATTATAAAATAAACAAAACATATATAGTTATATAAAATAACAAATGTATATAATAATCATTATTATTTTCATAAATTATAATATATTTAATAATATTATTTTGTATTATATTTTTAAAATTTTGAATATTTCAATTATTTATTTTATGTAACAATTTGCAATTTTTACATATATTGATAAATTTCCATCCAAAAATATTGAAAATAATGTTTTAATTACAATAAATAAAACTTAACAAATAAAAAATCATATTTTTTATTTTTAATTAATTATAAAAATAATTTCTTTATGCTTTGATAATATTATTTGATCACAACTTTCAATCTTCCGACAGTTATGTAACTCGTATTTTTTTCAAAAATAATTATTCAACGGTACCAGAAATAATTCTAAAAAAATTAATTAACTCATATCTACACAAAAATATATTATAATTCATTATTAAAATATTTTTTAATAGTAAGGGTAAATTTGTACACTTATATTTTACAGTTTTAAAAAAGTTCTAAATTTCTTCCCAACCATGACATCACTCACAAACTTTAATAAATCATCCTCACAAATCCACTCTAACATCCCTCAATCCAAACAACCTCATAAATCCTCTCTAATCCTCACACATCCACTCCCTCAAATCCCCTCCCCAATCCAAACACACCCTTAAAGTAGGGCCCAATGGTGAAATTGATCACCTTAAGCCTAGATTGATAGTCAAGAGCTATACTTAAATATATGGACTTGATTATGATGATACATTTTCCCTTGTTGCTAAGATCACTATTGTTAGACTCTTCCTTCCTAGAAATGGCAGTCATTCGTCATTAGCATCTCCATCAATTAGATAGAAAAAAAAATGTTTTTCTTCATGGTGACTTAAAGAAGAGAACTATATGGAACAACCTCCTAAGTTTGTTGCTTAAGGGGGGTGGGTTAGTTTATATGTTATGTTGATCTCTCTACAGCCTTAAACAATCCCCACAAGCTTGGTTTGCAAAATTTAATCACGTGGTGTTGATTGTTGGACTAAAGGTAGTGAGGTAAATCAATATCACACTTCTAGTAAATGTGTTTACTTAATTGTGTATGTTAATGATATAGCTATTGCAGGGAATGGTGATGCCAAAATTCCCCTGTTGAAAGACATTTATGCAGCCATTTTTCAAACAAGAGACCTTGGATGCTTGAAAGAATTCTTTGGGGGATTGAAATCGCTCAATCAATGGAAGGGATTGTTATTTCCCCATGGAAGTACCTTTGGATGTCATGGAAGAGACAAGCTTGACTAATTTCCAGCTGAATTGATAGCCCTATGGACCCTAATCATAAATTAATGGCAAAACAAGGAGAACCTTTATAAATACAATGAGATATAAAGACTTGTTGAAAAGCTCATTTACCTCACAATTACTAGACCTGATTTTGTTGTTGGAATTTTTAGTCAATTCATGCTAGCCCCTCATGTTGACCACTAGAATATTGTAATTCACATCCCTTGGTGACTGAGAAGACCCAAGGACAAGGATTATTGTAAGAAGATAAAGAAAATAACCGAATTTTTGGGTACTGTGATGCTCATTGGGGAAGGTCTCCAACAGATAGGTTCCACTACTAGGTATTGTATATAAGAAACATAATAATGTTGTTTGATCTAGTGCTAAAGCTAGATATAGGGCAATGGTTTCAATCACAAGTAAACTTCTGTGGATCAAACAACTTACCCAAGAACTGAAATTGTGACAATCAACAAATGAAGTCGTATAGTGACAATCAAAATGCCCTTCACATCCTCTAATCCTGTGTACCATGAAATAACCAAACACATAGAAGTTAGTTGTCATTTTGTTTGAGAGAAGTTGTTGTTCAAAGAAATTAATACTGAATTTATCAGCTCCAATGATCAAGTTGCAAATGTGCTTGCTAAGTCTTTAAGGGGCCTCAAATGAAGTTCATATGTTCCAAGTTTGGTACATACAATACAATATGTATGCTCTAGTTTGAGGGGAGTGTTAGAAAATGTTTATTCTTGTCTTCTAGAATATTTTCTTGTAAAGCTGGTTTTTTTATGTATCTGTCAACCATATAGGGTCCTAGGGTGTGGTTTTCTTATCAACCTTTTCATATTTCAAATTGCATATTTTCATATTAATAGATCGGCTGAGAGTAATCTCTCAAACTTCATTTTTCTCCAAAACTACTAATTCTCAACTGTGCCCTATTAAAAAACCTGAACCTATTCAGTCTAAAGATAATAATATGATTACATATTCCTCTAAGTTCCTCAGAGAAATTAGTACAAAATCAAAATTCAGAGATCAAGTGCCCTAATACTAACTGATTGACCAATAAACTGATATACAGATACAATCCAGAAGCCAGAGAACAGTATCATTTTAAGAGATCATAACCAGTGAAAGAAATTCCATAAACAATACTTCATCCAAATCTGAAATTTTAGGGAAATAACAAAAGAAGAACACCTGTCAACACATAAAACAGCACAAAATCCACCTACAAAATGATCCCATACTGATACTAAAACACATAATTACCAGATAACAAAGCAGGTGATGCAGATGGATAAAAAAAACAAATCCACCAAACAAATACAATGAATTAAAGAACTCATACAAAAACCATCCAACATCCATTTTTTCTGAATAAAAATAAAATAGACAGCTAAATTCCATTATTATTCCTATTATCATACACAAAGGACCAAGTTGACCAATCCGAAATAATAAGTATCCCAAAGGGATGGAAAAAAAATGGTGAAACACAAACCTGAGGAAGACATAAATTGAAGCGGACCCAGCAAATAATCAAATACCCATAAAAGAAGAAACAAAAAAGTGACAAACTTTGAGACAACAGTGATCAAAGTACATTGAAAAAACAGGGTCCAAGGGGAAAGGGAAGGCCACCAAACCTTAAACACGAGAATTGATAACAGAACAGAGAAACCTCGTACGAAGGGATTGGATTGGATTGGTGTTTGAGTTCCAAGTGTTGTTGTTGCGATCTTTGGTGCAAATGGGGATGCCAGTTTCAGCACTAGTGTGAAAAGGTACGCGCTTTCTCTCTCTCCTCTCTCCCTTCAAACTACACTCTCTCAATTTCTTCTCTTTTATACTAACATTACACCATTTAATAAAACAAATAATTAAATAGTTTTTTTTATTTTTAAATAATTAAATAACTTTTTATAATAAAGATATAAATATACATGTATAAAAGCCTGTATTATTAATCGAATATTATATAAAGAGATACTTACGATACTTTTATATATAATATTGGACAAAAAAAATTCAATAAATAAAAAATAAAAAGATGTTTTGACTATTTTTTTCAAAATTTATATTACCAACAAATAAAATTTATTGTTCATATCATTGTAATTCTTTGAAAAATTAAAAATTGTTGTGGAATCAGCAAATTAATATTATTTTTAATTAAATAAAAAATTTAAAACTTGTATATTTTCGATTCATGCACTATCTAGCCTGTATTTTATAAGTAAAATTTATATATTTATCATCATTTATAAACCTTAGAATTGTTATTATAGATTGCTACAAATTATTTATGACTTGTTTAATTTTAAAAGCTAAGTACACATATTGATTAAAAATAATTTTAATTTTAATATAAATATAAATTAAGGTTATTTTATTAATTATTAAACTTAATAATCTTTTACTTATATATTATTCTGAGTATTGACTTTTCAATTCAACATAAAAAAGTACTTTTAATTTTAAAGATCATTTACATTTCTTTCTATTCATTACAAAATTAATCATTGACTTCTCTGCTTTACCTCTTTCAAAAAAAAAATAATAGGAGTTACTTGACTACTTTCAATAGAATGTTTAATTAATAAAATATAATTCGTGTCATAAATATAATTTTGGATTATTTAAGTTAAAAAGAGTTTAGATAAATAAATATTTTAGTTGGTTAAATGATGAATTTAGTTTAATTCATTAAATAAGAGCTTGAGTTGCAGTCAACCCTTTATATATATATATATATATATATATATATATATATATATATATATATATATATATATATATATAAAAAAAAAAAAATATATATAT
>Ga0123342_1005166_pt1 | contig 19236 bp, 8 predicted proteins | sample Turbeawhitnodule_FD_89960 | JGI IMG/M metagenome (GOLD analysis project Ga0123342, IMG submission 89960) | Root nodule microbial communities of legume samples collected from Mexico - Turtle bean Mexico white nodule | ecosystem: Host-associated > Plants > Roots > Nodule | place: Mexico: Nepantla... | reverse complement strand
TTTACACAAAAATTGAGATTAAATTTCTTCATTTGTTTCTTGGTTCAAAAAATATATAATCAGATTCAATAATTCTCAGATTAGGGTAATTTTCTTACATTAAGCAACAATTAAGTTTCAAAGTATTCAATTTTCTCAATCATAAAAACTACACATTGACACTTATCAATAAGTGAGTGCAAACTTCATTTCATGAATCAATTGTATGGGATTGAGTTAGACTTTCACTTCGTTTCCTTTATTGGATTCCGACTATGAACCGACATTTCTAAAATTAAACATGCTGTGAGAATTAAACTAAATTGTATGTTTTTTCACAGTTGAGTTCAGTTTTAGTACCATCATCTTCATTTGTGAATCTGTATTTAACAGATTAAGAGAAGGCTGCTTTCTTCAGGTAAGCTCTAAAGAAGTCAAAGTTGTGGTACCAAAATAAAATCAAAGCAATAAATGAAGTTTCTGACTTGTGAAACCAATTTGTGAAGAGAAAAAGTGGGAAGAAACTGGTTTGAATTGCACCCTCATTAACTGCACGTGTTCATCTTACAGACATTTGAATGTGATGAGTACGCGTTTCCTCTGCAGCCTATCTGTCACCACTACCAATACATTAATACAGGAAGGTGTGTTTGGATAAACTTTTGAATTATTCAACTCCACTCTCAACGGATTAAACATTCTTTTTTTACTCATCAACTTTTCGACTTCTGTTTAATTAACTTTAACTTTAACTTTTTATCTTTTATTTAAATATTTATTTTTATTTTTATTAAAATATAAATTTTATCTAATATTTAAAAAATTTATATTTTTTAACTGATTTTGTCATCAACTTAATTAATACTAGAGAAACACATACGTTTTGCACGGATATCCACATTTTAAAATTTTTATATTTATATGTATTAAAATTTGAATAATTATTTTATAAAATATATCTTGTTTTCATCTTTGTTTAGGTCCTTTGCATTTTTTTTTTACCTTTTTGATTAATAACTTCTACACCTTCATATCGGTAAGGTCATGGACCGAGTCCAATAATAGGATGAAAGCAGATTTGATATCGATATCTGAATTTAAGAGTTATGAATTTATTAGTCTCATTGGCTTACGCCTGAAGCTAGGGGGTTGAGATCATGGGTCAAGCCCAATCAGGTGGTGGTTCTAATGCTGACTATGAAGATTAAATGTATATGTGATATTGTAATTAATTTAGGAATATAGCTCAAAACAAGACCATATACAAAAAGAAGAGGTGAGATCACTATCCTATATAAAGAAAGAAGATGACCTGATAAATGGGGGACAAAAAGAATAGAACTAGGACTCAATTAAGGGAAACAACTCCAACACATAACAACAACTCACAGAGAGTAAAGTTCTCATTTCCTTAGAACCCATGAAGCTTGTAGGTGCATCTCAGAATTTAACCGACCTCAAATACATACTCTAGTTTGTGAGATATCTTTTTTAACTAGATCAGTATCTGGAGAGTTATTTTTACACCATATTTAAACATGGGCGATGTCAAATTCACATCACAGCACTGTTCCCATTTATGAGATGTGAACTCGTACTAGAACATGTACCTGCGAAAGATAGAATGAAATTAACCGTAATATGTATTTATTTCTGGATAAGTTGTCATTCGGTGAATGTCTTTGATAGAAGGAAGAGTGATCATATATTATATTGTGAATCTGCATATTGGAGGAAGAAATAATGAGTTTATAACTGTGACATGGTAAAAATATAATTTCAAAATTATTTCATTTTAATAAATATTTATTTCTCCAATGTAAGGTTGTCCATTGTGGCAGTTCCAAATATGTATTCAAAAGTAATTGAATCACAGAGTAGATCAGTTTGAAGTGTTCATGTGCCCTTTCAAATCATCTTCCAAATTTATTTTCTGTCTGATTTTGTATAAATGTCAAATGCTTGTGACAAGGTAAGAACAAAAAAAGACAGATTTGGCCAAAAACATGGATGCTATCCAGAAGGTAAATGACTGTATAGAGTTACCACAGCATATAAGTCCATGAACCCCTCTCAAGAAGAATGTATGATGAAATATTATGACAATTTCGCATTATTACAATGCCAAACAAAGGAATCGTGAGCTAACAAGCTCGTATGTTGTTAGCAATACATAAAAAATAAGTGATATGATGAAGCATGGGGGATTTCTAAGATATAATGTAGAACAGGAAAAGAAAAGATGAATCATTATTAACATTATTTTCAGTGTATATAAGTTAATAGAAGCAGCTTCAAAGGCTAGAAGAGCCCCAGCTAGCATCAACTGCTTCAATGATCTTTGCATGAAGTGTGGCTCCAGAGCAAGCAACTATGCCACGATCAAGGCCTTCTAAATATAACCCTTTTGAGAAGTCTAGGGGAAGTCCTCCTGCATCTGTTACCATCCCACCAGCTTCCTCTATGATGATAACACCTGCAGCATGATCCCATATTTTCTCCTTGTAACCAGCCCTTGCAAACTTCATGAAAACCTCAGCATCTCCACGAGCTATTGCTGCATACTTTACCATGCTGTATACCCTCAACGGTTGTTTCCTGCACACGTAACAGAAAACAGATATCTTATAAGCTAGAACCATGGTAATGAATTTATGGTATCTCTGTGCCTTCTTCCTGAAGATATTTTAAATTTTTCCTTTTCATAGAGATAATTGTCAATGTAACTAGTTCTTTAGGTAAGGAATATGCAACTACTCATCACAATTTCTGCTTTCTATCAAAGTTAATAAAAGCCTACAATAACAGGACCATTGGACCTTAGTCAAGAATCTTAAATTTTAATATGCATCTAGAACTGATTAAACAAAGATACTTGAATAATAACAAAAGAAAATAGAATAGTTCCATGTTAATATGTCTATATAATGGGATGATCATAATAGTATCCTCGAATAGTCAACTCAGAACTAGTACAAACAACGGAATCCGAATGTTAAATTAAAACAAAGCTTTGTGATGATTCTTGCGGATATTGACACAATGTGATTTTTGTCCCATGCTCTGAATGTCTAAAAGAAATTCAACCAAGCACTGTTAAAGGGATTCGGTTTAGTGTTAAGAAGTCCTTAGATAACAGTTGAGTAATTGGACTTGTCTCCCTTTATTACAAACTCTCTTGTAACAATTCATTCTTTCTGTAAATCTATTATGGTATACCAAGAGAGACTAAATAGGAGAGGAAGAGAGTAACTGATACGGAGATGGAATGAAAAAATAAATGCACCTGAGACCAATAGTGTGAGCCAGTCCTGCAGTAAAAGAATGGCTTGAATTGGCCTTCTCAACTGGTTCACAAAAGGTGGCAAGTGCAGGATTGTCAATGGGAGAGACAGAAACTTGTTTTGCATGGTTTGGCCACACAAACATCTTATTCACATGGAGCAGAGGTTGCATCCAAGCCTTCCCACTACCCCTTTTAGCATATAGTACGCAACCTTTGTTCCAAGTTTCAGAAGTTGATGGAGTCAACTTGGATATAATCCTATGATAGCGGTGATGATAACTTAACCATTCCTTCCTCATTGGGTAGTTAGGACATCCAAGAACACCAAGCTTCACTTCTCCATCCTCTATGAGTGCTAGAGCTACAGCATATTGATCTCCACGTACAAACCCCAATGTTCCATCAACAGGATCCAGTACCCAAAATCTTCCAGTGGGACCCCCGGTTGAGTTACAGCGACCAATGATTTCAAGAACATCTGAATTTGAAAGACTACATTTTGGCTTCTCAACTCCAAATCGAGGTGCTTCAGCTAGACATTGATTCACAGTTTCAACCACAGCTTCTAACAGTTCAGATGCATTAGCTTTGGAGAGACTTTGAACATCTTCTTCAGCAACAATTGAGACATTTTGACTCCCTAAACATTCTGACAGCATCCAGCTGACAATTGCTTGAACACTCCAATCTGTTTAAATAGCAAAATGAAGGGTACATTGAAGCATGATTGTTGGTATGAATGTATCAATCAAACTTGAAAACTTATATTTACTAAAAAACTCAGCAAAATAACTAAGCAAAAGTTACAAAGAAATATAATGAAAGACACAACATGAATTGATGTAGATCTTCATTTTTGTCATTGTAACTTATGATTAGACATACATTGGATCTTTACAGAGAGAAAAGAGAACATGGGATGTGATGAACTTTACTATGAAAATAATGAATTCGTGATTAACTGAATATATTTCCAATTTGGAAATATGAAACGAACAAAGAGAAAGGTCTAACCAGTAAATTGAAAAATTGCCTCAATTTTTCCAATAGAGAACAAATTATCAGTCTTCTGGAAAACTTGCATTCTTTCTAAAGCAGAATGCTGCTTCCAAACACTTTAAAAAGTAACCAAACAAGGTGTTTATTAGAGCAAGACGTACACCCTCTATATGCTGGCTCAGTATATGGACATTCCAAGAATCTTCTTGATGTCTAAAGGGATTGTAGAGGTGTATTCTGTAAAAAACTTGAAACTGTCCCATCCTCATCCTTTTTTGTATTCACTATTTTGTTCTAATAGAATTTCTTATTTTGTTAACACAAGGAAAAAGAGTATGTTTTAGATAAGATATATCCCTGTGCTTTTCTAGGAGTGAAGGGGAGTAGTAAGGAACATAAGAAAAACCGTATATCCCATGAATCTGAACTGATTCAACCAAAATTGAGGAAAAACAGTACATTGATAAGTATCTGGTGTACAATACAGTTCAGTAAAAAAGTGGTTTGCTAGTAAAACAAACTGAGGTTACAGAAATCACCATTTAAATATTGCAGAATATAAACCAAAAGTGAATCATATGGCATTCAACCTGGAAATTAGATCCAATATGGGGAAAATTGTGATAGTAAAAGGTGATTGAACTAGGTTTATATCTCCTGGAAAAGATAAATCCTATGGAAGCACAACCAGCTGATAAAGCCAATATATGGAATTGCACATATGCCCCTTGTCTCCTTCTTATTGGAAACCACTTTCTATAATAAAGAGTCTACTGAGGTTCTATCCAATCCTTTTGTTAGCAATATTATATTTTATAGTTTGAAAGGCACCTTGCTTTCACCAACCATACTATTTCCCTGCATTAGAAACGTGAATCTTTGAAAATCCATGAAGCCTCCAAATTCAATTGTCACTTTCCACACCAATGACTTTCTATTGACTTAAAACCAGTTTTGAAAATAAGTATTGATTTGGTTATGAGTATCAGACAACTGAGACAAGGTTTGCATTCCTCCCTTTTGGCGTTGAAGAGCCAAAGAACAAGCCACTTGTCATGATTTAAATGGATTTGCAGATAACTTGGCAAAGCCGCAATCTGAAGTCTCCTCACAAATTAGTTTTTCATCAGACATAAACTATATTTTGACTAAAGTTAGATCCTTGCATTTACCTGTCCCCTAGTATGCTACTACTTTCTAAAACTACTAATATTTTAGTCTCTCTTTTTTATTTTTTTAATTCAAAACTATTGATGATTTTCAATTTTCTTTAATTAATATTTTACAAACAAAAACACACATTTACATTTGTTAAATGCTTCTTAATTCGTATAAAAACCTTAGAAGTAGTACTAATGGCTAACAAAACCATAATTACCTCAAAGTTAGTGCCAGATAGCATAGCATCCAATGCACAAAACCACGTGGCAAAATGAGTTAAACCAATTTTGCTTAGAAACATCTTGATTTGGGAAAACAGGCATACTTAGAAACTAGCCCCACCAGCAATGAATTGAGAGCATAAACAAAGAGGCATAAGAAGCAAAAGCTTGACCAAAAAGTACTGAGTTGAATAAACAACATTCACCTGCTACTGTAACCGGAGAATTATCATCCTTGGACTGCACCTGGCGATGATTGGTCCCAGACCCAGTGCTGGAAATTATAGTGTCCTGCACTCTCTGGCAGAGGGAACACGCCATCTGCACTGCTTTAACAGCCACCTCCAATTCCTTGGAATATTCCTCTGATAATTCAGGCAAAACATCCAACCTTTTCTGCTCCTCCTCCATCACAGGAAAAGAACAAATTTGGTCGAATTTTGACACAAAACCAATGTGCTGCTTTGAGAGGTTGCAGGGCACTTTATAGTTGGAGCTTGAACCAGGTTGCTTCACTGCATGGTTGGTCTTGGTCACTGTGAAGACATCATCGTACCCCTTCCCCATACGTGGGATTTTTGTACCAAAGCTTGAAACATATGAAGACATATCTATCAAGTGTCCAACAATTTCTCTTATCAATGCTCAAAATTGAATTTTTTTTATAATGTTGAAAGAGAGAGAAGCAAAAACAAAATTGGATATTAATTGGTACTTGAAAGATAAGTAGGAGCAGTAATGATAATGAATGAATGAGCAACCCTATCAATGTTCAGATTTCACACTATTATGCTAGGGCTGCTTTTTGTTTTAAATTTTAGTTTTTTGGGTATAAAATTAAAGTGGTTTTGTTTGGATTGGTCGATTGGAAAACACCCCTCTCAGAAAAATCAACAATAAAATAAAACAGAATTATATAGTGGCACTAGTAGATAAATTATTTTATATTTCTATGTTACATTCTGTGACAATTATACTTTATTATTCAACTAAGCATTAATTATGGAGTTCCATAAAATGGCAAAACCTATTTGGTGATATCATCATATCATACTAAACTTTTTCAAAATCTTCAACTTTATTGAATAATGCTTTATACCTACGCACTTCTGAATATATTCTTTCATCAATATGTGAAAACTCGATGAATAAAGAATATTTCTTTTCAGCAACACAAGTGTCAAAAGTTGGAGTCCCAAATTCAATGCTCCAGAAAGCGTTCAGACTACAATTTTGTTTTTTTCCTTTTCACTTTTAATTGATAAAGCAGGGAAGTTGAGAAAACAAGAACTTTCAGATTTTTTTCTCTGGATAAGGTTATTAAGAGTTAAAAACTAATTTATCAAAGTGCTGAGTTCATTTAGTTTCTTGCCTTATTAAAAATAACTGTTATCAAGATAAACATGTTTAGTTATATTAGAATACATAAAAAAAAATCTTAGATTGAAATTAAAAATAGTAAAAGGTTAACTTTTGAATAAATCTAAGTTAAAATTTAATACAACTATTGAGTTTCCAAATATTCACCTAACAAAAGCAGAAGGCGATAAAATCTATAATTTATCATGTTACCATTACTACCACTGTTATAGTACTATAACAACAAAATAATATTTGAAAATGTTTGATAAAAAAACTAAGATAAAGAAAAATATGTAATGTATATGATTTTTTCGATATTTTATTTTTAAAACATGCACGAATAACACTACAAGAAAATCATGAAATAGAAACTAATTTTTAGAAATCAAAATAAATTAGTTGCAATAGTAATTACCAATTATTTAGTTTCTAAATTTTGTCTTTAAAACTTTGGTTGTTAACCAAATTTTTTTTAATTTCTAAAATGGTCTCTAATTTAGTTACTATTGCAACTAATTATTTTGGTATCTAAAAATTGGTTTCTATTTCATGATTGTCTTGTAGTGTAATAAACTGAAACAAAAATATATATTATATAATATATGATTTAATACAAAAACCAAATACATGATCACATAAATAATAAATTTAATTATGTTAAGTAAAATTGGATCCGGTTACCATCATATTTGTTGAAAATCTCACGCCAACTAAACGTAAAGACTTTTTATTATAGTATATAAGTGGATATAATAAACTGATTTTATAAGATTGAGTTAAGTTTAAAGTTGACATTTTAATATATTATCAGAGTTTTTCCGTATATTTTTTTTTAATAATATTTTTTTTATATTTTAAAAGGATTTGAATATATTGATTTTTACAATTTATATAAACACATATTTGATGATGAAGGAAAAAGGTGTAACAAATGAGTCATAATGAGCTCATAAACACATTCCTTTGTTTACTTTTTGTTCTGTGCGTATAACCGTAATCATTATTGGATCTTATTGATTACTCTCTCTTGCAGCATTCGGAAATATAAGCAATCAATTTAGTCAATTGGAAGAATAATAGAGAATATTTAAGGACAACAACCACCACTGAAGGGCCACGAGAAAATATATTAAGTTGAAAAAGCATCCACATTCAACATTTTGGTCGCTCATAATCTTACTGACACAACCAAGCCAAATGTCTTAGAAATGCTACTTTTTTCATTTCAATAACTCATCATATCAAATTAGTATATAGTGATTGTCCGATTGATGTTTTGATTTAAAAATATTTTAATATTTTAAATATAGTCCCACATTATTTAAAATCGAGGTTAAAAATAATTTATATATATTATTTATTTTTTTAATTTATTGATATGTTTTTTAAAGATAAAACTGTCTCATATTTTTTAATCGAAGTTTGGAGAGTGATTTGGATCGCAGTAGTCAACGAGGTTTGGAAGCATAGAACTAAGGTAATATTTAAAGGGGTATAGTGGATGTAGTGGAAATTTTTGCTTTGGTACAATTAAAGACTTGGATATGGGTTACATCTAAGTCACATTCTGCATTTTTTTTTCTTTTTCTGATTGGTGTCTTGACCTTTTGATTTGTACGGGGATGGTTTCATGATGTACTCTTTTTAGTTGTAGGCTTGCGTATCTTTGTGATTCTCTCTGAAGTTAGCTAGGTGTATTTTGTTAGGCATTTTTGGGAGTTTGCCTAACCAAAAAGGTTAAAGGTTGTGTTTATATATAAAGGTTGGATCACTCCTCCGGTAGTTCATATTTATTCATTGTTTATTGTCGATAAAGAAAAAGATAAAACTGTCATAGAATACCGCGATATTTGAAATCTGATTTTACTGGTAATATTGAAAGGAAATCCATAATTTGAAGATTATAGTCATAGTGTTACCCTTGTTAGGTTAGAAAGATAATGATCTTAAGGTTTTGTGTTTTTACAATATGATGTTAAAGTTTTTCTCATTTCTCAAATAACGATTCTATATTCTAAATATACACTCTAGATCCAAAAATAACTTTGTGAGTTTAGCCTCTGATGGGAGTACAGGTTAAAATTCACGGGGTGCAGAATACAAAATCCTCCTTTTTGTTACCCAAGGCCCACGCAAGAAGCCCAGACATTTCCTCAGCATAGAACAGCATGGATACACTTTTAATAATTTAAAACTTAAAATACACAAATTTTTAAATAATCATTAATTTTTATAATTTTTTTATAAAAAATATAATACAAACTTAAATTAATTAAAAATTTAAAAAAAAACAAATAAATCAAAAGAATCCTTAACAACAACAAATTTTATATAAAAAATATAAGAATAAATATATACTGATTTAAATAATATTGTGAAACTTTTACAAATAAAATAAATAATTAAATATAACTAAATTTATATTAAAAAAATATAATAGCACTTATATATTAATTTAAATAATACTTTTTTTTCTAATAGATCATATTAATTTTTATTAAAAACAAAATAAAAAATAATATATAAAATATTATTGTTACATAAGTTGGTATCATTGCAGGAAGTTTGTAAGATTAGAACTGGAAAAAAGTATTTATGATTCTCTCTCTTTCCGTATTCATCTTCTCCTTCTTCTTTTTTTCCTTTTTACTACTCATGGTTCATCTTTTTTCTTCTCACTGATAATTTTCTCTTACTCTTAGAAATCGTATTGTAACTACACTGGCTTAGAGAAACATATTTGGTACATTGTTATGCAATATGGATGAAGAAGTTCTGTGGCTTCTTGTTTAAAGATGATGTTCTCATTTGTTTGTGTACTCTTCTAAATATATGATTAAGAAGGGAGATTGGGCGTTCTTTATAGAAAAGTAATTTGACACTGATAAAGGAAGATATGAGCATTTTATCTTAGCGTGTTCACACGCTTTGGCTTTACGTGCTATCACTTTTATGGTTTTGGGTTAAGATGAAAAGAGTCAAAAGACAAGTCCACGCTTGTTGAATGCGCTACCTACCAAAACAAAACAAAACAAAACAACGTACCCTCTCTTTTAGCTGTATCTAAGGATTTCAGACACAGACTTTTCAAAACTAGAGTTATAAAAAACTGGGTCTGTGTGAAAGGAGTGAATTGCAGAGACAGAAAAGAAAGACACAGAAAGTGACGTTCTTCACATAGTTATATTATTATTAGAGCCACCGTCCTTGCTAAAATTTTCCCACTAATCTGAAACAGAATCAGAGATATGGGTGGCATTGGGTGCCACAACACAACTGCAAACCCCACATGGCATCATTAAAGCCACTGTCTTTCCCTTCTCACTTTCACCTTATCAACACTACCATGTTGCATTCCTCAAACTACAAAATACTATGTTTTGTAGAGAGAAAATCTATCTCATTTTTTTCTTACTGTGTTTGAAATCGTGTAATGGTATCAAATTTTGAACACATAGTATTAGAAATTTTGCTACCCAATTTAGGTTACTCAAGGTCATTATTAGAGCAAATCACGTGATTCAACTCAGTAATTCCTAATGGGAATTTAAACAATGCTCTGCGATTAAGTTGGCATGATGAATGTGGAGCAAGTGAAGAAGACAATAAAAGTTTTAAAAACAACCAAACTAAGATAAAAAAAAATGTATTGATTAAAATAATGTTGTCATAATAGTATAGCTAGTGTGATTATGTGTCTAAGAACATCTAATTAGTTAAGTTGGCATGTTTTGGTTTTACTTTTCCAGATAGAAAATTCTTGAAATTGGAGTTCACACTTATGAAACAACCCAATCCGAACATGCGCACATATTTAATTGAAGTGATGCGTGGCAGTACAGTGATGACCATTGAAAGTCTTGGATGGTGAAAGAAAGAGTCAAAAAAGGCAGTGGCAATGCCTTTTAATTATAGCCCAAACGCAGGGCATTTCTGTAACACGGACTCTGTATAAAACCCAAAGGTGGTAGAAGCTCTAGAAGCAGAACACAGAAGAAGAAGAAGAACACAGAAGAAGAAGAAGAAGAGAGAGATTGAAATGGCAAGTGGCATGATGAAGGCTAGAAGGTTCTCCGGGCGTCAAATTCCGAAAAGGGGAAAAGTGAAGGTTGCAATTGTTCTGGGTTTGGCCAATTCCGTTTTTGCTATCTTCTCTCGCACTGCATCATGTGTTGCACCTCCTCACTTCACCCACTGAACTATCTCTGCCAAATTTCTCACCTTTTTTCTTTGTACAGTTTTTCTTTTTCTTTTTGTTTTGTGAGTGTGCCGTTTTGTTGGTTTGGTGCTACTTGCTACTGAATGAGTATGGCTGATTCTTCTTTTTCTTCTCTCCAGTATTCAATCATCTCTTTCACCTCAATTTGAATCACTCTTTCATTTTACTAAAATTCTGTTTTTACTTTCTTTTGAAGCTCTTATAATAAACATAATTGAAGAAGACATAATTGATCCATAATTAACTTAATGGCTAAAACAAATCTCAATTACATTTGAACTTGAAGTACATTTTTCAATATTTCTTAATGATTTACTTCTTTAAGTGCATCATCCTATGTGTAATAGAAGAAGTAAGGAGCATTGAACTTTAATGTGATATATAAACTTAACATTTTAATTAAGCTAGATTGAATAATGATTCAAACTTAAATTTTCTTTACAAATTAAATCTAAGTTTCAATTTGTTGTTTGGCTTTCCCTTAAATGGTTGATTAAAAGTCACTACTCTCTATTCCCCATTTGCTTTTATTCCACATACACAACATATTGAAATATGAACATATCATTTCCTTCTGCAGGAGTTTTGTTTTGCAAAATCAATTAACAAACGCGATTATTTTTCAGTATTATCATGACTCTAAAATGCATCACTTATATATTGAAATTAGTTGAAATTAACCTAAAATTTGAAAAATCGTTTAACAAATTTAATGCTATGAGCGAAGTGCTAAAAAATTACTTCCCCGAATAAAAAGAAGAATTTAAAAAATATTCAAGTAATTGATTTCTAGTGATAAAACATAAAATCTTGTTGTTAAGCCATCAACCATTAGTTAATTAAAAGATATATCAAAATTAATTTCAGAGTAATTCAACCACAACATTAATATTTATTAATCTTTCTTAAATTCTATACTCACTTTGATCAACGTATGTCTTATTTTCTCTATTTGAATCAAAATCAACGTTGAAGTAAAAAATAGATCTTTAGAAATATATTTTTTATTAAATTTTCATCACTTAAATAGATATAAATATAAAAGAATATACAAAAAATTATTAAACACGACAAAAAAATAATTAATCATCATATTAATTAAATTAAATTAGATAATTAGTTAATAATTAAAATATTAATAGTTAATAATAAAATAATAATTTAAAATATTTATAATTTTTTATAAATACAAATTCATAGAATATAAAAAAAATATAAAATAGTTAGTAACTAAAATATTTAGTACCTAATACTAAAATACTAATTTAAAATATTTATAATTTTTTATTAATAATAAAAATTATTTAAATATAAATATTTTTTTAACTTATAGAATAATTTTTAATTTAATTAATATACTACCTAATTACGGGTATATGTACATTACCAATCGGGAATCAATAGTAAAGAGTAAAAAGTAAAAAGATTAAAAGAAATAAGATATGGGAAAGAAGCTATAAATAAACTTTTTTGAAACTGCAGGTGTTACAACTTTGAACTTGAAAGGCTTGACGATTCTTGTTGGGGGAAGTCTCTACAAAAATTGTAAATATAATGACAGAAGCAGATGAAGGCAAGGGTTGATTCTCTTCATTCATGGCTTTCCACTTAGCACTATTTTTCACAAAGACAACACCAAAGTCTACGCCTAAAGAGCAGCATTTATATAGCAGTGTTCATCATGTGCACTTTCTTGACTCTTATAACTGAAAATTCAACTGGGTTTAAAGAATTTTAGTTTGAGCCCATCATTCACAATGCTCCAAATGCCTCCAATGGAAAATGCCAAGCTAAAACCAACCCCCAGCCACCCCAGAATCCAGTTGAAGTACCAACTGAAGCTATATTTTGGTGGCTGTTTTATGAGCACCCACATGAAGCAAGGATATGCAAAAGTCACTGGAAGAGTGAGTCCTCCTAACAGACCAGCAAGACTTGAGAGGAAGGGAAGCGCCACTCCAATGAAGAAGGACACAAATCCAAAGAACACTCTAAAACCTGATCTCACCCAAATGGAACATGGACGGTTTGTCCTACTCGTGTAACCAGCTTCAAAACTGTCAAAAGCAGGCATTGAGTATATCTGGAAACTGCTCAAGCAGTTAAACACCACAAGAAGGAAAGCCAAGGCAAGGATTCCTCTTGAGATGTCATGACTGTGAAATGCATACAATGCAGTCAGAATCCCTCCCGGAGGCATCTGTAACAAAATAATCCAACATGGTCACAATGTATTAATCAACATCCTCATCAAATCCTATTACATATCAAAATCACTCGTGTTCTTCATCATTATGATTCTAGTTTTCAGTTAACTTACTTGGTTTCCATAGGCCCAAAACCCACCAATAGCAATTGGGAAGAGGCACATTGCGATGAAGAAATAAGCAACCTTGGCCCCTTTCCACATTGGCACACGAGCCGGGTGCTTAAAAGTTGAAGGCATTGTGGACTGAAGGAAACAGAGAACACATCTTCACTAACTATGCAGAAACTATAAAAAACAAAGGGAGAATTTTTTTTATAGCCAAGTCACAAGTACCTGAATTTCTAGTGCCAAATTGTGGCCTCTGAAAGAAAAGGCTATAATTCCAAGTGCATTCATGGCAAGAAACACAGAAGCAGAAGGTTGTGACAATGATAGGGGTTCATAGGAGATGGAAGGGGGTCTTTGTTGGCTTACAGAGAGGATCCAGACCATGGTGGAGTATGTTATGGCTGTCACAGCCCCTATGAGTGAAAGTCCTGCAATTGAATTGAGGTTTGGAAGCTGAGACAGGACAATGGATAGAGAAGTGAAAACCAAGTACCACTCCACTGTGGTTAAAGGATTTGAAGTACAAGTGGGTCCGCAAACTATTTGGAAGAACAGTTTCATGGTCTCGCCTCCAATAAGAATCAAAGCTGTTGCAGTTCCTGCTGACAAATAAACAGTTGGGAAGAGAGCAAGCCACACTCCTAGTCTTTCCCCTGCAAAATAAGGAATATACACAAAAATAGAATCTTGTATCCTTTTCAAATTACGCAATTCAAGCTCTAGGACAGTTAAATGCGTCTAAACTAAAGTTTGATTCTAGTTGAAGTAGCAACAAGTTCAACGAGGTAAAAAACGCAGGTTTTAAGGACATATATGAACCAACCATGTTACAAAGCAGTTCTACATTGTTAATTAGGTAGCTTCTTTTAACTGTGTTACATCAGCTAGCTAGAAAAAGTACTCAAAGGCAAAGCAAACTTACCAAATGCTGCTTGTGCTAGCTCCACATATCTGTTGTATCTTTTACCTGGAACTGCTTCGTGAAGCTGAACCAAAATCCATAACGTGTAAAGTTGCCAACAATATGCTATGGTTAAGGAGAGAATTCCCCAACTCCTGCAAAATATCAAGAAGGCTGAAATATTTTCTATACACTATTATTTCGTGCAAACATTCTAATAAACTCAATTGGACAAAATCCGTATCATATACTTTTAATATTAGATGTCTAGAAATTGGAAACATGGTCAAAGGACAGGAAAAGTGGTTCCAGAACAGTAATAGTAAATGGAAATTATGATAAAAAGATACATTCACGAATCAATTGAATGACCAACATCAGGGCCCCCTCTATCACCAGAAATAGATAATATGGACAAAATTATAACTGTTCCCTATACAAGGGTAATTTTTTAATTGTACTTTGGGAAAAGCAAAAATAAAGGGCCAAATTGGCAAGCATCGTGATTCCTCTTTGAAATTCTTTCCATTCAACCAATCAAATCTCAGATGAACTTTGATATTTGTAAAAGGCATCATGCCCCACAGCAATTCAAAATGACCTTATTTTCATGCCTAGCTAGGGCCATGACAAGAGACAAATTTTTCTTTTTTTTAGAAAATGAGAGTAACGATTCTGCCTACAAATAAAAGGGAAAGAAAACAAACAGAATTCGCATGCACATTACAAATTAAAGCATGGGATATTCCTTCATATTGGAAATAAATAAACATAAACTTTAGTCACAAATGCGTGCTGTTATCTTACAAAACAGCATCAAACTAAGTAGACTGAAATGCATGCTGTTTCACAACAGAAATGTTGATATCTCACTGCAGTTGAACAAATGAAGAATGTAATTCAACGTGGTGAATAGCTAGGAAAGATAGATAGATAGATACCAGCCAAGATAAGCAAAAGCAACGGGCAAAACGAGGGCCTGGAAGCCAACACCAGCATTGAGGTTGTGGAATGCTGCATAGTGAGCATTTCCATTGCGAGACTCAGTGATTGGAAGCCAAGCATCTTGAGGGTTGAGCTTGGTAAGGTGTCCCATCTCCTCCAAATAACCCTTCATGTTTACCAGCACTCTCTTCATTGGTGTACCTATTGGACTCAGAAACCTTGGTGATATGAAAGAGGTTGGGGTCCATGATTTTCCTTCCTTTGATGCTGCTCTTGGTGACCTCTGCCCCGACGGTGTCAGTATCTCCGGCGTTGACACCCTCGGTGTCGCCGGTATAGATATCAGTTCTGTTTCTGGTCTCTCCTCCATTTTATATATCACTCCACCTCCTTAACAAAAATAAATAAATTCTAAGACACACACACATGTATATAAGGTGGAAGTGTGTTTGCTTTGGTTTATACTTTATGCATATAACATACTTTGCCTTGTATTGGAATAAAGGGAAAGAAAACCTCTTGATGGTAATGGGGACATTGTTATGATATCATGAAAATAATGCGCACGCTCTTTCTTTCTTAGTTGTCAAAAGTTCTATAAAATCTTGTTGGACAAAACTCACCAAAGTAATATACTTTATTGACCAAAATGTTATAGAAAACAAATTAATTAATCATGGTTACAAGGTTAATCCGTAATAACCAAGAGCTTTCACAATTGCTAACAGTAGCTTCCCGACATTAATTAAAGGAGGACCTCAATTTGTCATGAAACAGAACAACATATTGAAACCAAATCTGCTCACAGGGCTCCTCGGTTAATCACAAGACAATGGAGCTAAGCTTATGAAGTTATCCCTGTTCATAGTTTTGGTTAAAAAGTCATACCCAGACACACTCCTTTAACTGGGTTAACAAAAACTACACACTAGTGAAAGAATCTGAACTCACTTTGGATTTGTGCAATTAAGAGGCAGAGCTAAGAGGAAACATGTTTTTACTGTCAGGTTCTTAAATCTAAAACAAACTTTAGTGTGAAAGAAAGTGAGATACACGAGAGCCAGTGCAGAAGGCTCACATGGGGATTTTGCAAATCCCATAAGACCATAGCTAAAAACTAAATGTTTTTCAAGGTCTCGGTTTGAGCCTTACAACAGAAAAAACACAGAACATCCCATTACAGTTAGTTCGATTTTTCGATGGAGATTAATCATCAACAAAACCTCAATAGGAATAACATTCCAACAAACGGTTGTAATAAAGACGAGTTTTGTCAATCTAACAGTCTTCCAGATCTTGTTTCACTTGGGTTTTCGTTTTTCTGTCGATTTACCAACCACCAACACAACGATGTGATTGTGAACTCACAAGGCCAAACAGGGTATGTCAAAGATATGACTCCAAAACCAGAAAGAAACATAGTGACCATGAAGAAGAGAACCAGACACTAATGTAATGAGAAATGAATGCAAGACGACACAAAAAGACTAGCCAGGAAGCAAGCAGTTTTTTGAGGATGCCTGAACCAAGAACAAATGAAACATGCAGCACCGCGAAAGTAAATAAATTTAATACCTTGATATACACCCACCAAAGCAATAAGGTGGTAACGAAAGCGAAGGAACTTGGATGACAAGAAGAAGAAGCTACGACCGAGAGTCCAAACTCGAAAGAAAGCAGGAGATGGTAGGAGAAAATACGAGGAACAGGGTGTTCTTGATGAAGAACTCAGTGATTGAGTTCCTCTTCCTTCCCTCAACTAATCTTCTGCAAACACCTTTAAAAAACTTACTTTGGGAGTAGTGATCGATGGTGTATCCCATTGTCTGTCTCGAAGTGCGGCTATTTAAAAAAGAGAGAGAGAAAAAATGACGTTGGTACGAGAAACCATAATGGTTCATGACTTTCTTTACTTTGTTTGAGGAAAAAGAAGAAAAAAAGAGAATGGTCCTTGCTTCATGTCTCTCACTCTCACTTTGATTGCCTTGCCTTTGAGAGCGTTGCAGAGACAGCCACAGTGGGTGTTGTGTTGGTGGGGACACAGAGTAGCCGAAAGGAAGAGAATGCAATGCATGAGGAGCCAGCGTGGCCGTCGATCACTCACATGGTGGGCCACGTGGACATTTTGACGGCTCCGATTGGGTCCAGGCCCTGAGTTGGTTTCTGGGCCCACTGAATCAATGTCAAAGTGAAGTGAAGTGAATGCAGGAATGCTAGCTAGGTAGCTAACAGTGCTACATTATACGGAATGGGACTCAATCATTCATGTTACTTCATGTCTTTAATTCAAAACCTTAATCAATCAATCTTCTTATTCTTATGTTCAAAACTAAACTAGTAACAAACTAAATCATTTATTTATATTTACAACATACTTCTACTTAATAAAAATCAAATAATAAATTTATGTTATAGTTATAAATATGAGATAAAATTAATATTATGAATACAATAATTATTACAGAATTTACAAGACTGTTTACTTATTTATATATTTATAAAAAATGGTGTGAAAGAAAGCATAAAAGTAAAATAAGATTAAAAAGAGTGCAGTGACAGACAGAGAAAACCTTGGAATAGTGAAAGTAAGACGGTAAAAGCATGGGAGGATAGAGAATATTTGTCTTAAATTAACCAACACCTACCCTCCACGTGTCACCCATGTTGGGCTTGGCGTGTGACTCAACATCATTTTTTGCTATCATTTGGTACCACCAACACATTAAGCATGGAACTAATACCATCATGCTGTTCTGTGTTTATTTTTCATAAATGCTTTTTTATGTTAATTGCTCAATCAAAAGTTCATTTACTTTACGTACAACTTATTTCATACCAATTATAAAGAAAATTCGGTATATATTTATCAAATATCATATATTTATATATGCAACCACACAATTCTTTTTAAAGATTATTTTTCACAGAAAATTTAATTAGGGAACTGTTAGCTTGACATTTATCTTCCAGGGCCGATACAAATATATATTCAATTATTTAATATCTTAAAAATATTAAATGTGTTAAATTATTTAAACTAGGTTTCTTTTAACTGAAGTAACCCCACTCCTCTTATTTTGTGTTTGCTAAGAGACTATATGATACTATTTTCTACGATTCATTCTATCTTTCACACCCCTTTTTGTTTTTATCTTCATCTCTCTCTCACTCTATTTTATTATCGGTATATACATGTATATAACTTTTAAAACATTATTAGATCTGAATGTTGATATTTATTCAAATAATTACTAGAATGTAAAAGTAATATCGGTAAATTTATAGTAGATTGGAAAGATGTATTTATAAAAATACATAATTTATTTGTGATTTATTAATTTATATAGTTTTATACTTTTTAGTATGCTTTTGAATATAGATTAATTTGTTTGGAATGAATTATATGAAGTATAAAATCAATTATGACATCAATAGGAAAAAAAAGTGTTAAATACGTAGGATCGTTTTTAGGAAGTGTGGGACGTTAGATAAACTTGATAAGGCAAGGGTGGCTGCTTCTTCCTGCACCTCCATACCTTCTTCTCTCACCTCCATATATTTTCGTAATTCCAAAAATGTCCCTCTGTAATATTCCGGATTACATAATCCGGAAGTCATTTTTCAAATTTGTAATTAGCTTCCGGATTATATAATCCGAAAATCTTTTTTCATATGCATGATTACTTTTCGAATTACATAATCTGGAAGTCTTTTTTAACTTCCGGATTATGTAATCCGGAAGTCTTTTTTCAAATGCGTTTCTGGATTACATAATCCGGAAGCTATTCTATGGGGGTGGCACAAGAAGGATAAAATTGTATTTTCATGTTGGGTATGGAGGTGCCA
>Ga0123342_1005165_pt1 | contig 19237 bp, 12 predicted proteins | sample Turbeawhitnodule_FD_89960 | JGI IMG/M metagenome (GOLD analysis project Ga0123342, IMG submission 89960) | Root nodule microbial communities of legume samples collected from Mexico - Turtle bean Mexico white nodule | ecosystem: Host-associated > Plants > Roots > Nodule | place: Mexico: Nepantla... | reverse complement strand
GGGGGAAAAAAAAAAAAAAAAAAAAAAGGGAAGACAAATTGGAAAGTTGAGTTGTTTGGATGTGGTGAAAGAGAGTGAAAATGTGGGAGAAATGAATGGGAAGTTTTTAATTTGATATGTTTTCCAGCTTGCCGTCCATATGGCTTCGGTAGTTTCTTGTTTCATTTATCTACACTTTTAGCTATTCAAATTATAATATCTTCAAGTATTGTTGCAGGTGGAAAGAACAGTGCTGATAGATTTCTTCTCATGAATCTTATGGATTGGGTTTCTCAAAATCCTCCGCCTGCCCATCTCTTTTTGATATCTGCTGATGGAGACTTTGCTGGAATGTTACACCGGTTAAGAATTCATAATTACAATATATTACTTGCTAGCACAAGGAATGCTCCTGGTGTCCTCTGCAGTGCAGCAACTATAATATGGCAATGGTCTTCGTTAGTAAAAGGGGAACATCTTTCTGGAAAACATTTAAGCCATCCTCCTGATGGTTTGTTTGGTTCTTGGTGTGGAAATTACAAGGTGATTCCGGAAAAACCATTCTCAGATGTTAAGAAGTCTGCATCTTCAGAAAAAGTAGGCATATACAAACCTTCCTTAGATTTGCACACTGTTCCAAAAAAAGTTGTAAAACAGGTTTGCCGTATATTAAAGTCACATCGAAAAGGAATCTCAATTAGAGATCTTCGTATAGAGTTGAAGAAACGTAAAGTGAATTTTGGTAAAAAGTTTTATGGATATGGAACATTTTCTCGCTTTCTAACATCAACACTGCATGTAGAGCTTGAGCCTTTAGGCTTTGGTAATTTTCATGTATGTCTGATCCCCTCAGAATCCCCCAAACCTTTTGAGGGAAAAGTTGTGGAATCAGTAGCATCTTGTATTAAGATCGATAAGAAGGGATCTGCAGCAACTCCAAAGCTAAACGGCAAGGATAAAAACAAGGTTAGAGAAGCAAATTGGACACCCTTAACTGCATCATCTCATGAAAGGAGTATGGATGAGGATTCAAAATCATCACTTTCATTGGTTGAAAGACATGTGTCTCAGCCCCCAGATGCGTTGCAGAAATTTTCAGCGTGTAGTGGGAAGGTTGTTGATAGGACTACTGAACAACTGTCAGAGATTCAACCACAACACAAGGACAACCAACTTTCCAAAACTAAGCCAGATTCCTTAAAATTGAGTTCGAATTCTAAAACATTATCTGATTGTGACATTGTTGGCTCTGAGGATGCAAGTTATAGAATTCAGGAAAAATACACGACTTCAAGGAATCACTCTGCTGGAAATGATCAGGTTGATGAAGTTTGTCACAGCCCATATTCTACACAAGCTGATGACTCTCTGCTTGATAAAATACCTAGTGGAAGTGATAAAACTAATAGGAATGGCCCAACATTCTTTGTCAGGATCAGAGCCTGGTGGCAATTTTGGAAAGGCAATGCAGAATCTGGTGTTTCAGCTGATTGTCATAACAGGGTGGTTAGTCATTTCGAGGATTCTAACCCATCTGAACTAGTAGAGCAAACAGCTCAGGTTGTGAGTGATTTTAAAGAACCCAAGTTATCAGAGCTGGACAAGCCTGAGTTGTTTTCTAGCAGTGCCTTTTGGGATGACATAGAAACTTTTATTTTCACGCTCAAAGGATCATTAATTGTTTCCCAGTCGAAAAACAGGTTACGCACTAATCTAGTACAAATCTTTTATAAATTCACCCTTTTGCAGCGCAACAAATTAACTATATGACAAAATTTCTGCTGAAAGTTGTGTGACCATTTTGATATTTTATGATATGATATCATTATGTAGCTACCAGTTTAAAGAGTTACTAGCATGCCCTTTTGTTTGTATCAGGGAGGATATGGCGTATAAATTGCTAAAGGATGGACCCCCAGTTTTAAGATCTCTCACTGAAGAAGATATTCTTCAATTGGTGGAGTTGTTAATATCAGAGAAAAAGTGGTTGGAGGAAAACCCGTCCCAGATATTTCCTTTTAGGGTAACTAAACCAGTTCGGGGGAACTCATTGATGGGCAAATCTCAGGGTGCAAATGGTTTGAGATCTCTCTTTCTGAGCAGATCATCACAATCCAAGTTGCAAAAATCATCTGAACATGATATGGAAAAAGACGATAAGAGTATTCCTAAATCTGGAGTTTCTGCAACTGCCACTGAGACAAAATATAAGGGGAGGTCTGGAAAGGATATATTAGAAGATTGTTAGTAACTTGTGAGTGAGATATTGTGGGAAAACCCAGATGGATATAGTATCAGTTCTTTCCCAAGACTGTTAGTTGATAGGTATGGCTAACATCGTGATTTACAGAAGCTAAACGTTCGCATAATGCCAGAAGTTAAAGTAGAGTCCATTTATATATATCCTTATGTTCCTGCTGTTAGTGCCTCTGAAGGGAAAACTTTTAATCTCAAAACTCAAGTAACCACTTCCTGTCATGCTCGTGCAGTTTGAAACTCTGTGAATTATCTGATTCAGCCCCCAAAGATGATTGCATCAACTCTCAATTGGAAGAATTAGGTCCCGTTTCTACCAATCACTCCTACCAGATTAATCTGGAGTCAGAATTAAGTCAGAAAGCCAAACACATCTAAGTCATGAAGCTATAGAAGCTTAAAGAAAGAGAAAAAAGTTTCTCCAAAGATTTTAGGTCACAGATAAATACAATACAAAATAGATAATAAAAATTATTCTAACATTTTCCGTTAAAATTAGAGCAAATAAATGGAATGCCCTAAGCTTGAAAGTTAAAAATTGAATTTTAGCTAATGTCAAGGGTTTTGTCACAATATCGCAAATTGATTATTGGAGTCAACAAACTCGCTGTAAATTTAATGTCAATGTTGGAAACAATGTGAAGAACTAATGTGAAAGAACTGTTTGATTATCATAATATATATTCTTTTCTTGTGTTCACAAAAATCTTAGTTCTTTTAAAAATTGTTGTGTTATGTTAGTAGAATAGGCAACATATTTTAACTATTTTTTTTACTTTAATATTATTATTATTAACAATTTGTTTGTTAGAGGAATCAACACTACTACACCAAACAAATTTTATTTTGTTATCATAATAATAATAATATTATTATTATTATTATTATTATTATTATTATTATTATTATTATTATTATTATTGTTATTCATAATGATAATAATATTAGTAACATTTATTATTATTAATGTTAATAATAATTTTGATTTCAATTTTAGAATCAGAGTTTGTTTTGAATTTCGATTGGTAAACTAGTCTAACCTATAAATAAAGAAGATTCCTGTCTTTAACTCTTCTTTTGCTATTTATCAATTTTACTTTATATTAATACTTATTTTATTGTTTTATCTTTGACATTTCAGCCATTTCATTATTTTTTAAGTATTTAATAAATAACTAATTACTTTTATAATTAATTGGAAACTATTTTTTTAAACTAATATTTTATCATTTTGTAAAAAACAATTACCAATTTTAAATTTTGAATGTGAAGCATTTTATTAAACATTTTGTACGACGTGGAACAATTTTTTTTCTCATATCTTTATCTCTCTTAAAATTCATAGTTGTTATTTATTCTTATCATTTGATTTCTTATTCTTTCTTTACAAAAAAGATTCAATCAGTGACTGTGACTTTCGTCAACAGCATTTGACAGACGACTATCTTCGAACACCTCGTGTAGGCGATTTGGATGTGGAAGTGAACGAGGAGCAAAATAACTTATACTTCTTCACTCCAATTACATCCTTATTCACTGATCACCTATTCTTCTCATCACAAATGTGGCATCGAAGCTCCTCCAAATTTGGCAATAGAATTTTGAGTCTATGATTTCTGACGCACTCTTTCTCGCGCGAGGCAATGAAGAGGTTCGCTGCATTATGCAGAAAAGACTATTACGAAAGATCGGGTCTTCGTATCTTGGATTTACAATGGTAACTTGTTTGTCACTCCTTTCGCAACCAGACCTTTAAAGTCATTGCTTGGACGGTGTTCACACTTTCTTCTTGAAAGGTTCGCTTTTTATTCTTCTTTATCAAATTGATCATTGTTTCATTTCCTTTTATTTATTTGTTTCATAAAAAAAAAATTATTAATAAATATAAAATATTGAATCGTTTTTTTCTTTATTGTTGTAGTAATATTATGACTTTGAAAATGTAAATGATAAAAATAAAACATGTGGACACACAGGCGCTCATGCGCCTGTGTTTCCGCTAATAGTAATAATATTAATATTAACATTATTATTATTAATATCTTTTATTATTAATAATAATAGTTTTGAGTTTTGATTTTAATTTTAGAATCAGAGTTTGTTTTGAATTTCGATTTATAAACTAGTGAAAGCTATTTAGATTTGGGAACATGTTGGAGAATAGAAAACAAAGCAAAATATATTGTATATTTGAAATCCGGTTTAAAATATGGTTTAAAATACCCACCTTTAAATGCTCCATTATTATTATTTTAGGTCACACTTTATCAATGTAGTTTATTCTTTTTTTTAGAAGGTCACATCACAAAAGTATTGCTTAAACATTTTTGGCCCAAAAATTGTGGTCTATAGTGATTTATAAGTCACATTTGTAAAAGTGTTGCAATTTTCAATTTTAGGTCACATTTATATGTTTGTGGCTACTTTTAGGTCAATTTTATTATTTAACACACGCATTCTAAAGGCAACACTTAAAAAAATGTGGTATAGATAAGTAATGATTTTACAAACATGGTATTTGATAGTCCTTAAACCACACTTGTAAAATCGTTGCATTTTCTTAAGAAACATTTACAAGATATTTATAAGTTTCACTTGGTTCGGTGTTGTCTAAAGTTAAAAATGGTGTAGTGACAATGATGATTTGGTTCTAAATAGCACAATATTCTGCACTTGTGTTTTTTTTTTTCAATCAATTGACCTATATCATGCTCCTATATAACAATTTAATGACTTTGTTAATTGACTTAAAGATATAAGATTAAAGGGCATGCAAAAATATATTAGGACAACTTTTAAGTTTAAAGAAAGAGTAAAAAAGAACTTGATCAAATCTTTGATAATCAACTTTAGATCCATTGGCTAAAGATATAGAATGAGAAAATTTAGGAGAAGAAATATAAGAGAACAATGAGTTATTACTAGAAATATGACCATAAGCACCTAAGTCAATTATCCACAGACTGAGACTTTTCATAGGTTGTGAGATATATATTGTCAATAAACTGGGAACACTTAAAGATTGTATTTGGTTACTAAATTTTGACCTCAAATATTCTTGATATTCTTCATTATAAAACTTTGGTTCAAGTATTTCGAATTTGGGGATAGTTCTTGTCTTTCAAGAAAGTCATACAAACAATAACAATGTTCTTAATTATGATCATTCTCTTATATAAGAGCATTGAGGAAGTCATTGGTCATCAAGTCCTTGTCTATTTCCATGATCTCCCTTTCTGTAAGTAGATACCATGAGAAAAGCTTTTGTAGATTCTTAAGAGTTGAAACATAGAATATTTATGTTGTTAAGTTTTCCATTGACGTGACGACTTGATCATTTAACATTTGATCTTAAATATGATCAACATTTGGATTCAAGGCACGAAGAATCATGATCATATATAGCTTGTCCAACATTTTCTTGATTTCTTCCTGTGAGTTAGCTTCTAAGAATATTTTAACTCCTTAACAACAAATTGACCTTAAAAAATGAAAGATATCGTATATCATGATATATCTATATTTGATATGTCAATTTATGGGTAGAATCATAAAATATTTGAATGTCATTTGTAAATATGATTTGAGCTTTCATTTAAAAGGATTTACATATTTTTGAATATTCTTAGGATCCCCAATATATTAGGTTTCACAAATAAAAACAATAAAGTACAAAGTTAAAAATATAACTTATTCTATTGTTTAATACTTATGATCAATTTAGGATTTATATTTATATGTTATCTTTTCTCAAATGATTATGAAAGAGAGTATGATGCTGACAGAAGACAATAAAATGTTTTTGTCACCAATTAATACTAGAGTGAAATTGATTCGTTCTAAAATTAACTTTAGAAAGTATATATAAAAAAAGAGCTTGAAAAATTTTAAATCATTTTTCTAATTTAAATTCACACACATATTCATATATATGAATTACAACAAAAGTTTAAGTTTAAGACAAGATAATTTGTGTTTTCTAAAATTCTTAGTTAAAAATAGATACGACACAAAATAGCTCTTACTAAAAAAAATATAAACTATTCTAACATAATAAAAAAAAGTGTTAGTAAAAAGTATTCCTTTGCCGATTTTTATTCTTTAACGTTTAAAAATTTAAAATGAATTTATAAAAAAAGTAATAACTTATATTTTTATATTATAAAATAAAAAAATTATTAAATAAATTGAATTTAAAACTTTTTTTGGTTTAACTTCAATTTAAAATAATGTTTGAAAACGCTAGCTAAATAGAACTCTACTCCTCATTTGATTGTTGTTTTTTTTAAGATATTGTTTCATTTTAAGTTCTATTAGAAATCTGAAAAAAAAAACATTTAAAGTTGAATGGGAAAGTAGTAATTACTATTTAAGAAAAAGTATGAAAGAGATTGTTTTGAAAAGAGTATGAAAGAAAGAAGATTTAATTGAAGCACACTTTAAATTCTCTATTTGATTACAACTTGTCAAATTTAGGTGAGAGGGATAGTGTGCCAGCTCCAAAAGTGATAGAATAGAAATTGCAGATTATTTTACTTTCTAGAATGTAAAAAGGAATGCTAACATGCTTATTTTTTTCCTACACATGCTTGAAGCTTATATATTTTTTGTAGACAAGTTGAACCCTTTTAAAAAAGCTTATAACAAATAAACATATTATACTCAAGCTTAGTCAAATATAATCTAATCAATTTTCACCTCTAATTGTGATTGAGTATAGTAAAACTTTTTTCCAAATCTATGGTTTTTGTTTACAACTTTGTAACTTTCTCTTACCAATTTTATTTTTATTATTTTCTATTTTGCACACAAATGAGTCTTCAAATAAATGTGCTTCATTCTTTTATGTTTGTCATGTTTAAAGTGTGGGCATTTAAAAATGCTCAATTGATATTGGAAAAGAAGTTCAGTGTTGGGATGGTGCGAGAAAAAGTTATGTATTTTATAATAACTATGCGTATGAAGTTGCTTTGGGATTAAAAAAATTAGCACGAGTACAAAGATTGATGCCATGTACTATTTACTTACATCTCATGGAAGAGAAGAATAGAAAAAATGACAGGTTCACATCTACTTAAAAAATATACTTACTTGATAATTCACTTTAATTATATAATAATATAATAGTATGTACTAGTATTTTAAGTTAAAAAGTAAAAAAAATCAGATAAATATTAATATTTTAAGTTGTTAAGTGAATATTTTTTTCTTTATGGATGTTGATTATTACTAAAAAAATGTTTGAAAATCGATTTCTTTCAAGTTAAGATGGCTAAGGAAAAGTTGAGATCCAACAAATTTTTCTGCTTTCATTTTGTTGGAGATCCCACATCGACTAGAGATTAGAGCCTTTCATTGTATATAAGTGGGTGCAAACCTCACCCCATTGAGCCGATTTTATGGGGTTGAGTTAGGCTTAAAGTCCACTTCGTAATATGGTATCAAAGCCATTTCGAGCCTATCCTAGCGAGTGTTTGTGTTGGGCCTATCGTGCCACCCGCTATCGGACCACCCATAATATATAGTCCCACGCACGAGTTGGTAGTCTTGGTGTGAGTTGGTGTTATGGGGTTGAGTTAGGCTTAAAGTCCACTTTGTAATACATTTTTGTGTTAATCTAGATTATTATCATCTTAAGTCCAAAAAAAGTCATGTTCCAAAGATATTGTAGGAAAAAATGATAGTTATGCATAAAGAATAATAGTGTTATGTGATGATGCATGAATTTCATTAAACAAAAATTTTATTCATTAGTTAGTTTTGAAGTCAAAGCATACGAGAACTTGCAATTTGGTGAAAAAGATTACAAGAACGGTATAGCAAAGGTTACACAGTTAAGAGTTAGTGTTGGGGATAAAACACTTTATAATTACTTCATTCGTATACAAAGAAAAAACAATCAAATTTTATGTCAAAATTTTAAAATGTATTAGGAATATATCAGAGATGACAACTTATGATTCATTTGTAGATTGTATAATTTGATAATACATATTATATTTAACAAAGAGATGCAATATGTTCATTCTTTCTTTTGTTGTAGTTAATCATCATAAACAATCTACTTGTTTGGTATTTTCAACAACAAACAGACAAAATTATGTATGAGTGAGAAATCTTCTCATAAACAATATTATAAATTTATGTCTTATATCTCCTTGAGAGTATGAGGCTAGAAGTTTTTATTTTCTATTTTCTATAAGGATTTCAGCATCCCTATAATATTTTGCTTTTAATTTTATTTATTCTTTGTCGATAAAAAAAACAAATCAAAATTAGTCTGTCTTGTGTTCCCTAAATCTTATCATTGCTTTTGAGTTATATTCTTTTTGAATTTTGTTATTTTATAACAACTTACTCTTTGAAAAGAATTTTCAACATACTTAAACCAACACAATTTTTAAATAAGGAAATAATGGATATAAAAAAAAATCTAAATGCTCAAGACCACATAATATGTGGACTGAAATGTTAATACTCTTGTATTTGTTTAAATTTAAGGTAATAATATGTAGACATATAACAAAGACCTTAGTTAAAAGAAAAATGTGAATAAAGAAAAATGTGAATGAGATGTCCTTTAATTATATTCTAATTAGATGGAGAAAAGATATAAAATTATGTGTTAATTTACTATGATGAGATAGTAAGCAAAATAAACAATTTGATCAATTTGGTGTTAACTTTTATAAACTTTAACATCTAGTCAATTTAAGAGAAAATTATAATTTTATTTATGAAATGGATGAATCAAGCAATGAAAAATTAAGTTTTGAAAAAATAATGTTTGTGATATAAATCTATCATATTTTAAATATTTAAGATGACAAATTGAAATATGTGTAAACATCAGTCAAACATTAAACAATTTTTAAACTAAAGTTATTTATCGTTTAACTAGTATCAAATATAGATATTTTGATTGAACCAATAGTTGTTGCATAAGATTGAATGTATCTTAAACATCTTAAACATGGTCATTCGGCCATATAGTTTATATGTTTTCTAATTGTTAAGTAAGTTTCTGTCATAATTTTTAGGATATTTTTCTATAAACTAAATAACTTTGTATAGGTATAAGTATTAAAATACACAACAACATACATAAGTTTTGTCATTGATATAAAACATATTTCATTAAAAACAAAAATTATATTTATAATATATTAAAAAATAATTATTTTAGAATCACTGAAATTATAATATCAAAATAAATATAAAAATGAACTAGAAACGTATAAGCAAATTATAATAATAATTTTAAAAAAAATACAATGCTTGAAACTAAATTATGGAATGAAAATAAAAAATAATATATGATTATCTTACTTATAATAAATATATTTTCAATTAAATTACATATCTGAAAAAACTATTTATCTTATTTTAAAATATTGTTTTTTTATCATAACTATAATTATTAATATTTTTTTAGTTTTAGAATACAATAAAATATGACTAATAATAAAGATTGAAAAAGATTTTAATAGTTGAAGAGTAATGAAAATACTCTATTAGTAATTTTAATAGCCATCAAAAAGATTATTTGAGTAAAGAATATACAATAGGTTAGTCAGATACATGAACTCAAAAAATATTTAAATGTATTTTATAGCAATAATCTATCTAATAGAACTTGATTTATTGGCCAAAATGTAATCTATTAAAATAGATAAATAAATATAAATTATTATGTACCTTACCTCTTTTTCTTATCTCTTCTTCTACATTACATAATATTATTATTTGTGTTAAGTTAAGAAAGAGAATAACTATGAACAAAAATTTTTTAAATAATTTCAAATACGTAATTATGTTAATTATTGAGATTGTGTTGTACTCTCTAATCAGAAGAAATATGATTGTACAAGTGAAGTATGTTTTAATAAGATACATGTTAACAAAATTATTGTTTGAACTATCAATCCTTCTTTATGTTTTTTTCCTGTTTTTCACATATATTAAATTTAAAATTAATATACATACTATATAAAATAATATAATTATTAGAACAATTAACTTACGTGGTGACATAGGAACATTGACGTTGTTTTCCTTAGTATGATATAAAGCTATTGAAAAGCATGTAATCTACTTACAATACTTGCTTAACTTTTATTCCAACCCTTCGCTAAATAATTCCTTTATTCTATTTTTTTAAGCCATTTTATTCTTTGTAACCACTGTATAGTTATTTAAATTGCAAATATTATATATAACTGTACAATTAAATAAAGATCAATTTACACTTCTTATTATATATATATATATATATATATATAATAAATTGAACATATTTTTAAGAATTAATATTTAATAAGAGTATTTTTTAATTTTTTACCTCTACATCTTTTTTCCCTTTTATTTTTTTATATTTTTAAATATTGAATTTTATTTACTTTCTATTATTTTTATCTTCATTTCTTAATATTTTTTCTTAATCAAACTTTAGTTGTTCGAAAGAGTATATTACATGTACTTTAAAGGTGTTAATTAGGTTTTAATGCAATTTTAAATGAATAATATTTGTGTTAACATTGTATTTCTTATGTCTTCTAAAGAAAATAGCATTTATTATAAACTTACTTTTTACTATTATCATATAAAGAGATAATTTTTGAAAAAAAAATTCTTATAGTTACTATTTTATCCTTTAACTTATGTACTTGTATTGAGACAAAACTGCTCTATGAGCATGTTTCCTTCCATTCTTCCTTCTTCTTCCATTCGTCCTTCTTGTGTTCAGTATTTGACCTTTGATTCCGAGTGGAGAATGTACCTGTAAAAATTCCAACGTTCAGATGAAATAAATAATATAATAACGACATATTTTTCTTGATTATTGAGCTTTTTTTATAGGATTTTGATAGACCTTATCACTCTTGGACCACAATTAATATGTGCACAAAGATTAACATTGACAGTATCTAATTTTCTGTACAAATTATCTTACATCCATTTATATTAATCTTAACTCATTTTTTTTATAAAGGCACGGTCCATACCAGATACTGATCTATCCTATTGGTACAACCTAAAATTATATTGACATTAGAAATTACACAGCAACTATGATCATAGTGAGACAATTACCTTATAATACAAAATAGAAAGTAGTTTTTTTTTTTAAGTTGCTAAATTTATTAATGAGTTTTAAAATATCCTACCTTCCTATAGGACTAGTTGTGACTTCAGAACATGGTATCATTAAATATTCATTACCTGAAAAATTATTCGCAGTCATTGAACATGACAAAGTGGAAAACATATCATCCTTCGTTAATGTGTGATTTTTCAAAATCAAAAGCAATGTTATTAGTGGGCTGGGACAATCATGTCATACAATACAAGCTTTAGAAACCTCAATTCATAGAGTGAACTTTTCACAAGACATTCACCTAAAATGAATCAGTAAAATATGGAATGAATTGGTCGGTTTTAAAATAACTAAATTCACCAACTTCCAATTCCGTAAAGCCAAACATTTAACTAAATGTAGCAATATTTTTTCTGTATTGTATCTAAAAGAAATTTTTAGATTACATAATTTAAAAGAGATTTTTAACTGTATAATTGAATAAATTTTGAAATAGCGCTATCTAATAGAATATTTTCAACATATGAAATTGGCATAGCGGTGTAATGTGCTCATAACGCCCAAAAGTGACGGCGTACTGAAAAGGCACACAAGACATTTTTTGGTGAAAGTGTGAAATATTAAATGCAGTAAATGATTTATTTGTCATACAAATTACCTACCACCGAACATAGCTCCACACCAAATTCAACTTTCCGAGTAAAAGTGCAAAATCTGATGGAATAAAATGAAAGTACCAGGAAGCCGAATTAGTGTGACACAAGGAACATGTTACGTAACTTGTATGGCTAATAAGTGCCTAACTCTGTATAGCTTAACAAACAATAGGCCGTTAGAAGAATTTTCTATGACAGAAGTACCCCGTAACGCAAGACTTTTTTGTCCATTTGTGGTGTTTCAATTATTAGACAAAGGTCGTAAATGGCTTGCTGCACCAAATAAAACTCATTTTTTACGGCAAAGGATTGGAATGATTAAGCAGGTTGTGAAGGTGTCAACACCCAAGACCCCATCATTAATCCAGCGAACTAATTCCCACCCACCCAGAGCAAAAGCATATACTGTTATCACTTCTTGACTTCCCGTTTGTTGTTTTTCTTCAAGAGAAAATTGCATTTAATGGGAGTAGTAAACCATCCCTTAAACCTAATGTACCAGAATTCAAACTTCACCCTCAAAAACGATGTTTTGTAACTAAGGAAAGCCTTTTTAGCCCCCTACCCCCCGTACCATCCCTATCTTGTTTCCTGAAATCACGTGCTCCTCCACAAACCGACAAACGTGGGTTCGATGTGTACCCCTTTCAAGAAAAAAATATATTGAGGAGTTCTTTTCTTCGGTTATTATTGACTTAAATAAAAACCACAGGAAAAAAAAAGTTTATGAGCGGAGGAAAAATCCACAGGGATGATGAACAGGGTTTGGGACTTATCCGGCACCGCCACAAGGCTGTGTTTTTTTACACGCAAAATGGCACCACCAACAATGGATACAACATGCTTCATTATCATCACCAGTGCCTTCCCTGAGAACCACCACCACCTTTGTTCTTCCCAAAGAAGGCATTCTTGGGTTTTGACTTTGGTAACTCGTTGATATCCATAACCTGAATCGTTCTTTGCCTTTTGGCTATACACCGCACAAACACACCAAATTACACGTCGGTTATATAGAGAGAGATAAAGAAATATCACAGCATGAAAATAAAAATTATAGAGACGAAAATTCCACCATTTTCAGCCTCTTTGTAGTTCTCTTGAAGCCGCCTTCTGGCTGAAGCAAGCCTCTCCGCGTCAAAACTGCTGTCTCTTTGTCTCTGCAACCATTCAACACTATGTCAGGACCACTTAAGATCCCTTTTACCTTAACAGATAAACCCACCACCGCATTCATATTTTAGAGACACCAAAATGGTTGAGAAATCATATCCATACGTTTTGAGAAGCGGAAGCAGGGGTTGAAATTGACGGTGCTGGCGTCGGTTTTGGCCGAGGTTCACTGCGGGGAATTACTTTCGGTTTGTGTTCTGCTTCGGAGTTGTTACGGTCAGACCCTGAGCTACCATCTGCGTCAGCATATAGACCATATCAATCAGATGTAAACTACAGTATCCAAAAAGATTTGAATCAGATGCCAATATGCTATACTATACTAACTGTGTGGATTTGGCGAGTATGCAAAATCAGGAATCTGCAAAAGGAATAGAAGAAGAATGAATATTATTAGCTCGACTTTCCAAGGAAAAAAAAAAAGCACTACGCGAAAAAGATTTCTTTGACCTCAACCTGATGATGATGCCCATTTTGGGTGGTTTTCTGCACAGGCGAGTCTCCATCAGCTGCCAATACCCCACCAACATCATCATTAATTATCATTAATAATTTCACATGACCTTTAGAAAATCCCCAACATTAACATAATAATTAATAATTAATCAATAATCAAGATTACCCATCAGAGTGTCCCTTCCTCCCTGTGGTTTCAGCTTCACCCACTCATCCACAATTTCCTTCCACTTCCTGCAAATAACAAAAAAGATGAATCAAGTCAATCAGTTGAAACTCTTGCAATACGACAACATTAATTTCCGCGAAAAAAGTGAAACGATTTTTATATCTCCTCCCAAAACCTGACAAGCAGCTTCACCAATCGACGAACGTCGTTTGAAGGATGCTTCCGTAACCGATTCACGTGCCTCCCGATGTCAGTTTCCTACAGGAATAAAAAATCAAACACCGTTAAGTCATAAAAAAACTTCAAAAAAACTTCTCAAAGAAAATGAACTTACCTTCAAAGCCTGGAATGTAATATCCATGTCCGCGAGGCTTTGCAGCAACTCCACCAAGGAATCTTCAGACTACAAAGGAGAAAGAAAACAAGCCAAATTAAAAGAAAACATTAATTAAACTTGTAATCTCAACATGAAAAAACACTCGTTGAATTGAACAATTAGCAATACCTGATCAGGCTCTTCGAGTTGCTCTTTAATCTCTAGAATCTTCTTCTGTTCGTCGTCGAACAGACCACCGTAAGGATCCAAATCCTCGCCGCCGTCATCGTTTTCCAGAGACTGCGGCGTGGCGGGGGAATTGGCGGCTTCGGCAGCACGGCGTCGGTGAGGCTGCCGCACGGGGCTAGGGCTAGGGCTGTTCTGCTTCGTGATTTGGTGGCCGTTGGTCCTGAGGAGGTGGCCGTCGTCACAATTGCGGCACCGCGGAGGCGCGGCCGTGGCGGAGTAGAGGCTTTCCACGATGGAGTCGCGGCGGCGCTTCAATTCCGCGGCGCAGTCCGCGGAGGCGACGGCGATTGCGGCGTCGATGAACATCCACACGTCGACGCCCGAGGTGTCCAATATGGATCGGAAATCGTCCAAATCCATATCCGAGGCGAGCGCGTGGAGGAAAGCAAAGAGGTTGGGGAAAAGCGATCGATCAGAGATTGAATATATAAGATGAGCTGAAGAAGAATTTGTTGGGTTTGTCTCTGAAAGGCTAATGAGCACAGAAAAAGAATCTGGGAAGATTCCTTGTTCTGTTGGTTAGGCTTTGGGAGCAACTATAGGTTAGGTTCTAATGTAAGAACATCAAGGGATCTATATTACTGTAAAGGGAAACGGCAAAGGGTAGATCGAAACGACGAGGGAGCAGTAGTGATTAAAACAACGTAGATCTGAGGTATGGGTATGGAGATTGATCGATTAAGGGTTGGAAGTTGAGGATAATGGAGAAGAGGATAGTACAGAGAGGATGAGGATTGACGATGGACGATTGAGGATATTCGAGAAGAAAAACCCAACCCTTGATTAATATAATTGATTTGATTTGATTTGGTTTTGAGATGTTAATTCAGATTTGGAAGGTCGTGTACAGAACAAGTATGGTAATGGTATTGGTATGGTATGGCCACAGGGTGTATACCTGTGGGTTACCAATACCATTATACCAAACTCTTTCAATTGTCTTTCGTTTCCTGCCAAACTCTTTTTTATTATGTTTTTTTTTTGTTGCTGTGGGCTAAGGGAGATGAACGACGGACTAAAACACAAACATTTTGAATTATTTGCTTCTCACCACTTTGGCCCACGTCCCCATCGCTAAAATTTAAATGATGAAACATTTAAAGAATGGTGGTAAAATGGATTATATATTATTTCATAATATGTCCTTTTATAAAAATATAATTTAGTGTCTAATGCGTTCTTATATGGAAAAAAATTAATTTTATCTAAGATGAATGTTAAAATAAAATTAATATTTGTAATTGATGGTATTTAAACTTAAATAGTAAGCACATGATAATATGTCACAATATAAAAACTCATATTATTTACTCTTCTTGATATACTTTCCTTATTTTCTTTGTATTTCATTTTTTAATGTGATAAAACATAGATAAACTAAAGATGTAAAAAAATGAGAAAAAAATTAATGTTATTTAGAGTAACTCTACAAAATATGAAGAATAAAAGAAGATATATTCTAACATAATAACAACACACAATTCTTAGAAAACAATTAAATTATTTTATGAAAATTATCGTAAAGTTGTTATCTTAAAGAACTTTTAGTCTTGTAAGAGTTAATAAAGTTTTGTTTATATCCAATACATTGTTTTCTTAGTTTTTTTATTTAACATTATTATGTTTGTGATGAAAAGTAACAACTAAAGAATCATTGTAAAAGATAGAAACAACTTAGTATAAAAAAAATATTTGGTATTCGCAATCTTAGGGATATTGCAAGGGTTTGTTAAGAATGATATTATATATTCGCTTAAGCTATAAATGAAAGACAATAATATTTGTTTGTATTATATTTTGATTATAGTGAACACATTTAACATTGTTTAAGGATACCTATATGTAGTCAAACACTTGAAGTGAATAAGTATAAAAGTAATTTCTTTTGTTCTTCTCTTATCTGTATAGGCGATTTATCTAGTTAAATTTGTATACTTAAGTTTTATGAACTTCATTCAACCTTTTTTTTAAAATAATATATTATTTCAACATATTTAACCTATAAAGGAAAATTATGTGAGATTAGATGGAAATGCATATTGCTTTTGAAAATTGATTTGTTAGGTTGTCCCTTTAACTCATTTAACTTTAATTATCACGAATGTAGTTGGATTTTAACATTTTAATGAATTAAATCATTGCAATGATATTCTTTTTATGTTTTTGTTCTAACTAACATCAAGTTTCTTCCACTTATGCGTTGGATTATTTTTCAGCAAAACTTTATTTTTTTCCATACATTTCCTCCATCTCTATCCATATATCTTTAGCACTTTTGCAAGATAAAATTTTCGTACAAGTATACATAGTTAATGTAGAGAGAATGATATGCTTCACCCTTGCATCAAACCATGTTCTTTCCCTTAATCCAAGAATCCACAGGTTTTTCCTCTTGCACATTGTTAGTCATAATAGTATTATAATCCTTACGATCAATTTAACCTATAAAACATATTTAGCATAGCCATTCACAAATTTTCATGATGTTTGTTTTGAATATCTTTCAAAAAAACAACTTTTAGACCAATTGTTAGAAAATAATGAGACATAGCTAAACCAGGAGGGGTGTGAATTGGTTTTAAAAGCTTTTCAAAAAAGATTTACCCTTTTTTTCAAGTTCTTTGAAAAAATGGTGCAATTAATTTGAAAATCAATATTAATAAAATATTGGTAAACAACAAGATAAAGAAGATAGAGAAAGAGAAAGATTGCACATAAGAAATTATACTGGTTATGATAAAAACCAATCTTATATCCAATCTCAGTTAATAATTGGAATTCACTATCTTTGAATGTTTATACAAACACTCATCACAATCAAACAAACACAAGACAACAAGCAATGCAATATATACTGTTACTCAATAGAATATGTTTTACCCTCGAAACACTCTAAGAGAATATCACTAATCAACTTTTGATCAAACAAAAGGGTATATACAATAGAAACACTCCTATAACTAAAAAAAAAGAGATTGTGTCAAATTTTCAGAGCAAAAGCAAACTAGAAGATAGTTTTAGCATGAGAACACAACCTTGAATTAGTAAACTTGTAAGCACTCTTTGACAATTGAAAAAAACTCAAATGATCATAATGAATTCACTTTTCATATTTGTATTAATGTTTAAAAGAATGAAATTAGTGTTCTATTTATAAAGTTCATAAAATGCTAATTCAAAATTGATTTAAATGTATTTAATCGATTATTTTAAGTTAGTAATCGATTATTTTTACTAAAATTTGAAAAACTATTACAATTTTTTTATTTATTAGCAGATTACAACACTTTCTATTTTAATTGATTATGACACTTGTTAATCAATTATGCAAAAATTTAATCGATCAATATTTTAAAACATTTAAAAACACATAATTTTGCTCCGTGTTTTAAACGATTAATTCCTAATTGGTTATCTTGTGAAACATCTCAATAACAAGTTAGTCAATCATTTAAATATTAATCAATTAACATAGTTACAAAATCTTTTTCACATGTAATAAAAACTAAAATACTCATTATATTTTTAACATCAACCTCTTTAAACATTATCATTAAAATATTCGACTTGAGGTTTCGCATTCTCTTCAAGTCCAACAAATACTTTTAGTGAGCATTTCCATTTAACTATATAGATTGTTTTAAAAAATAAAGTTGAAATTGAATGACAATCAATTGATTTTCTTATTCAATATTATAAAATGTTATGAAATTCTCGTTTTTATATTTTTTTTTCTTTATTAAACTGGTTTTTAATAATTTGTATTATTTGTTGATACATTCATATTTTTGTAAGAGGATGCTGGAATAAATATACTTGATAATTTGTTTGGGTGAAAAATATTTAACGAGTAATTTAATTATATTGAATTAAATGTATTAAAATTGGGATTGGTTCTCTTAGGAACCTAAATTTTAGAGTATAACTAATCTCATTGTCAACCAAACCTAGGAACTCCATAGTAATCACTAGCTCTAGTATAAGCTTATGTTAGAGATGCGTTCAAGCTTATATTACTAAGAATCCTTCTTAATTAGCTTAGATTACTAATAAACAGCAATTGTTATATGGAAAAGGTGCAAAGTGGCATGAAGAAGGCTAAGAACATCCTTCAGGACCATCTAATTTCCTCGTTTCAATTACAAGCCAGTTTTTTTTAGTCGCATCATACTTCCTTCTTCAGAAAAAGTTTTAACTGTCTATGCTTAAAAAATATTTGAGATTATAGTCTAAAAGTCTATTGAAATCTAAAATTAAAAAATTAATTCAAATTACATGATTTAAATTATTCTAAATATATTTTGAATTTTTCAAATTCATAATCTAAAATATATTTTTAAGTTATATAACCCGAAAATGTATTATAGATTTAAATTATATAATCTAATTTAGAATAAATTTTTAGATTCTATCACCCAAAATATATTTATGAATTTGAAAAATATTCCTTATAATCTAAAAATCTAAAGTATGGACATTTTTACATTTCCAACGTCCAATGAAAATCAAGGAAGAAACTATGAATATGCAAAGAGAAATCCCAACTTCCAATAAACCAATCTAAAAAAAGTAGCAAGATGGCCCAATAGAAATTTGGGCCCTAATTGTGTGTCTGCATAAGACGGAGCAAGACCATTCCACGTTGACTTTTTCTTCCTACACCTCCATATCTTCTTGTGTCATCCCATACTAAATGTGAAAATACCATTTTATTCTTGGCAGTTTCTTCCTGCACCCCTACATTTTTCTTCCTGCACCCCCAAAATGTAATGCAAAGACAATAATATCCCTACTATTTTTTAAAAACCCCAAAATACACATAAAATCCACACTACTCTTTCTTCTTCCGGACAATGCAATTCGGTAATTTTACGGAATGGGAAATC
>Ga0123342_1005164_pt1 | contig 19238 bp, 5 predicted proteins | sample Turbeawhitnodule_FD_89960 | JGI IMG/M metagenome (GOLD analysis project Ga0123342, IMG submission 89960) | Root nodule microbial communities of legume samples collected from Mexico - Turtle bean Mexico white nodule | ecosystem: Host-associated > Plants > Roots > Nodule | place: Mexico: Nepantla... | reverse complement strand
CTTCAAATTTTGTAAAAAATAGTTTAATCACACTGGATTTAATTAGAACCCTTAGTGTTGTAATGTAATGAACCACTATAGAATAAATTTTAAGAATTGATGAACAGAGAAAGTTATATTCTAGCAAGTCAAGTCAATTATTTTTATTTTTTTTTGCGGGCTAGCGGGCCAACCTGCCCCGCCCCACTGTTGGCCCATGCGGGTCGCGGGTTATGCGGGTCAGCGGGTTGAAAATGTCAGCCCGCCCCGCATTTTTACCGCGGGCTGCGAGCCGGCCCGCATGGCCCGCCCCACTTTGCTACCTCTATCAGGTCGTTATTGGATCACCCTTAAATATATAGTATCACACACAAGTTAACAGTCTCGATGTGAAAGTATGTGTTGGAGATCTAATATCGACTAAAGATATATAAGTGGGTGCAAACACTTTATAAACCAATTTAATAAAGTTGAGTTCAACTTAAAGTTCATTTCTTAATACTACTAATAATTTTTAGTTAAGTTTATCGAAAACGATTTCTAGAAAGAAGGTAGAATTTAAATTAAGTCAAATACAATTTTAACTAAAAAATGTCATTACTCTCATAGATTCAATAATAACTTATTAAATATTTTATTAAAAATAGAGTATTACTCTTTGATTTCTAAAATATAAATCATAAGGAAAATCTTCCTATTTGTAGAAAACTAAAAGAAATCTCCTACATCAACTTTTTCCTCAATTTATCTATAACTAAGCACTCTTTTGTATTTTAACATAAATAAAATTAACTAATATTTACGCTAATTAAAAATTTAATTAGTATAACATTACATTTAATATTCATACAGTAGTCGATAAATATAATATATATTACATAGCATTGGAACACCATGTTCCTATCACAATATAATATATACACTCAAAATTAAAATCTATCACTATTACTAAGCAACTTCTCTATTACCACTCACAACATCATTTATCTTTTATTAAGTATAATTACAGTAACCTTTTTATTTAAACTAATGGTTTCATTCTTTATTATAACGTTTTTATTAAAAATAAACTTAACATTTTTTTTAAATAAAAACTTTCGTATTAGGTATCATTATGCAACTTGATATCTCAGTTATGTTCACCTCTCAAGTAACAACAATCATTTATCATCACAAAAAAAAAAAACTTAATTTTTTATTTTCTCATAAAAAGAAAAAAAAACATTACTAGTTTTTATAATACTTTTTTAACATATGTATAAATCATATTATACCACAACAAGAACATCTAGACCAAATGTAACCAAAGACTAAGACTACTTAAGTAACTTTTAACTATGGTGGAAGAATGCATTTACATAAAGATATATGCATATTTATTAATTTTAGTATATCTCAATCTCATAAAATCGATTTTAAATTAGTTTGCAAAAATGTTTTAATATTTAGTCAATGTAAGATATTAATACACCTTTCTTATCGAGATTATCAATTCATACAATATTTATAAGTGATCCAATAACAATTCAACAACAAGTGATTTGATAAATCCAACAAACTTTCTTTATGATATATTTTAAATAAAAATTCACTTCTTAATAATTTTTTTTTAATATATATAAAGAAGTTCATATTATCAATGTTGATGGAAATGGATTTTTTTTAGTAAAAAATTTATTTGATTTTCTCTACGAAAAATCTTTTTTTTTTCCAAGAATGTCACCATAAAGATTAAAAAAGTAAAAGAATATACAAGATTGCAATTGAGGAGAATTTGGAGAAGAAAAAGTCTATAATACAAAACATTTATGATAGTTTAGTTACCTAAAAAGAAACTGTTATAATCTTACTCAAAAAGAGTAGCATTAAAAAAAAATGGTAGGTAAAAAAAACTCACCCCCCTTAAACAAAACTTTACATTGCATGGGGTTATACACTCTCTTTTGAGATATAACTCCTCAGTTTCTGAATGTTTCCAGAATTGCTCTCCCAGGGGAACCATTTTTCTTGGGCCGGTGTCAGAGTTCAGAGCCTAACAAAGGGATGTCAGTGAAGGATGGAGATGGTGATGGTGATGCCTCAGCCAATTTACATGGTGGAATGTAATGTGAAGAAGTTGAAGTCATGGTGATGAACATTCAGCTGTTTCAGCCATGAGTCTGCAGCACTGTATAGACATGATATGCTCTCATTGTCATAAGGGTCAGTGTTTAGCCAAACATCTCCTTGCATTTTATATGTAGCTAGTCCAAAGGGAAGGAGTGACACATGCTCACTGTTCTGTTTCTTCCCATTCTCTCCTTGGTTCTTCAAACAGCATACATCACACTCCATTGCACAATCTGCACACACACATTTCAGATCACATTCAGCTTTCAGCAGATAGTATTTGAACCAAAAACCAGCCAAGAACCTTAGGGGTTATGTATAACTATGTCTGTCATATAGTGATAGGACAATGAAATTGTGTGCAGCACTTACCTCTTGACTTAGCTTTTAGAAAGAAATATAGTATAATCTACTCTTTTTGCATGCTTACCTAATGACCTATAACTCATTTGAACACAATCAGGCATTATAATATTTGAAAATCCTGAATTTGGAGGTGAATAATGAGATAAACAAGCAAACCTCAAAAACTTGAACTACAACTAATTTGATCTTCTTTTCCACTATGCAGAAGAAAATAAGTATTCAGAAGATTATGATACCTTCAAAAGATGATGACAAAGTATGGTAAGTGAGGAAGCATGCTTCCAATTCCTTTTCATTGTTTCTGCTTGGAACAGTATAAATTGGGTACCTATTCAATGATGAAAAGTCAGTATAAAATCTCTCTACCATGGAAATTAACAGAGGCTAGTCATCCTCTAGAAAGTAATATAAACAAGATAAAGAAACCACAGATTAAAAAGTGGTAATGAATTGTGTGATGGCAGATGATTGTTGAAACCTGGAGTGTCAGCTTAGCTGAGATGAGATGTCAGTTTTCATAGTGATGTATGATAGTTTTTATTTAAAAAACAAGAGGTAAAAATTATGATGCATTCAATTTATACAAGGACCAACTTTGCCTTGAATTACAATAACAATAACAAAGTCTTATACTACTACTACATTATCACATGACATGATTTCCTTCAGTTAAATACCAAATCTTCTGAGATGTTATTTAATATACTTGACATTGTTAATCCAAGAAAAACGTAAAATCACATGTAACAAAGCAACAAACTATGCTCACCAAGAAACAGCCATCCAACTTGCTGGGGAAAGATCCACACTCTTCAAGGTCAGTAATGCTGGATGGGTCCGAGCCAACTCGTCTATCTGAAACAAGAAACAGCCCAAAACAATGTATAGAATGAGTGTAGTGACATACAAATCCAAAAATCTCTGTTATTTCATTTGAATTCAGGTGGTAAAAACTGAAGTGAATACTACTTGAGAAAAAAAGAATACCTTCTCAGCAAGAGGAACCCTTGAGTATGGAGAAGCCATCTCAGTATACTGTAAATAAAGGTAGCCAAGCTTGTTGTCCCTTAGCCAGGAACCCTCCTGCTCACAGCATGAGTCCTCAGAAACAGCATCCTCCCAAGCTTTGCTGGAATTGTTACTCAATGATCTAGAGAGGTTATCACTTGAACTATCCTCACTCCATGAATCACTTTCAAATTCAACTCCATCACAATCCTCTCTCCGGTTGCTTCAAAACACAAAAGAGGAAGATCAATTACAGCATTTTGTTGACATGTTTAGCATAATATACACGAGGCTTTGTCTCCCTACATACCGAGATGCTGCAACAGACTTGTTGCTGTAGATTTGGATAGCAGATAGGTATGGAACATAGTACTGAGTCACAGTCTCACCATCCTCCAACGTCACCGGAGTTCCGGCGCCATACGCGCTCCATTCATAGTAGCGGTCCCAAAGGTCTTGCAGAGTGAAGAATTCAACTTTGTCCTTGCCAAGAGGCTGCCAGAGGGGATTTAGATCAGTAAAGGAGCTCTGCAAATTACATGATAAAAGCAAAGAAAATTAAGGATACCAATCACCAGGTAATGGTCCTTCTTCCTTTTATTAACATGAATAAGTGTTTCTTAATTGAATCAAAATCAGATTAAAGAAGCATATTAAATCACAACCAGAATTAACTAACACAACTTCACTTCCTTAATCTCTTGACTGTAAACAAAAAATAGTTCATTACAAGAGGACAACTAATGCAAGACTAAATAGTATATAGACTGAATATGTAAATGATTTATATGACAGTAAATTTGAACAATGATTTTTTCATTTTATAAAAAACTATCATGATAAGTATCACTATAAAACATGACATCTCAGCGACATTTCAGCTAGGCTGAGATATCAGGTTGTCACATGAAAATAGTATTATAATTTGAACAATGATTTCAAATTGGTTGCTAATGATAAGTGTTTTATAGCAACAACGCATGTAGATTAAACACATTACACCAAATATTGCAAAAGAGGTTTTTTGTAAGAAACTAAGAGTTAGAATGAAAAAAAACACATTCCTATCTACAATGCTTTTTATAAACTACCAATTAGTTTAAGATAGAGTTTATGCCAATAGAATATGATAAAAAAAGGAACAGTTGACAAAAAAAGTCATCAGCCACTACAAGCAGTAACAGCTTAAAAAGCATAGATGTTAGAAACAGCATATTCCAGAAAATCATGTTTTCTTTTTGCTTCCTTCATTTGTCCCCCTTCTGAACAGCCAAAAAGCATTGACTGGTTCTCAAAACAACAGATGCTGATAGAAAACCACTAAATGAATGGCATTGTAATAATGTGGTAACTTTGAAAACAGGAGCAGGAAAATCCCAGAGGACATGTCCTTCTAAGTAACAGCTTGCCAAAAATAATGAATGATTTTAATACTAGCATGAACCATTTTTACCACAAATCAAAACTATTGGCTTGTGCCCACAAAATGTGCAATGACCAACTTCCCAGTCAAACACGACACATTAAGTAAAGTAGAAGCAGCCACAACACAAACACACGCTAATCTCATCAATGAAAATCGATGGTTTTTTTTTATCTTTAACGTTAGGCCCTTGTCTCTAACACCACATGCCAAGATTGAAGAAGAAACAAAAATCTCTCACCAAGTCAAATCAAGTATCATAATTTCCACACAAAACCATCTTGACTACGAACAGTCACCCATATAGTTCATGCTTAAACAAGACATAAAAAAAGCATCAGAATTCAAACAAAAAAAATCAAATTTTGCATGATCCCTCTTTCAGAACGAAAAGTGGAACCTTCCTAATCTAGATTTTTGAATTTTCTAACCAAAGAATGATTAGAGTAAGTGTTAACAAATTTGAATCCTACAAGCAAAGTATATAAAACATGCCTAATTAGTTATTTATTTTCCATTTTTTTCAAACTGAAATTGCGGAAAGGATAATGGGTAGTCTCATATCACACAATTGGGGTAAGAAAAGATACAAAATAATTAATGAAATTTGTAAGAAGAAAAAAAAGAAGACAACTTTATTCTGACTTTTCTAAACTAAGAAAAATTGATAATTATAAAAAAAAAGGTATTTTTCTTGGAGAAAGAAAACTCTGGTGTCAGTATCAACAATGGTGGATTCAACATTTACTTTATGTACCATAATAATTAAAAAAAAAATGAAAGGTACTAAGATTTTTCAAAAGGCATCAAATGGATATTCCCTACACAGGACTTTCTTCTATACGACATCGTTTCAGCCATGACAGATCCCTCACAAAATCATGGAAAAAATTACAACAATAATTACAAAAATACTAGTAATAATTCAAATTCAAATAAATAATATTGTTTTATTATTATAATAAAATTAAAATAATAATATGTATATTAAAACCATTAATTGGTTATTAATTTGAAATAAATGTATTTCATCATACTTTAAAACTTTAATATCACAAATATTCAAAAGTTACGATTTTATATTTATTTGAAGGAAGTTAAATTCATTGATTCAATGCGTTTTTAAAGCTTTATTCAACAAAAAGAAACGGTGATTGATATCATTAATATTTTGAAATGGAATAATTCCAAAAACTGATTGTGCTAAATTAGAGAAAAAAATTCATTTAATATTTTCTTTCATTTTTGTTATTACAAAATTTCAATGACATCACAAATACCACAAATAGCTCTTCTGAGAAAACGACAGTTACAGATTTATTATTTTAGATCAGACGTTGAATAACAAAGTTACATCTTTAAATTTATTTCATATCCACTTTGGGTATTTTCAATATTTAAATTAATTTATTTAAAAAAATTTACTCATAAATGCAAGTGACGGATACAAATATTCTGAGAACAGAAAAACCAAAAATGTTATTCACACAAGTTACGGAAAAATAATTTTTAATTGAAACTAAAATAAATAAATAAATTAATTCCAATCCAATTTTTTTAATTTATTAAAACTTTAAAACAATACCAAATGTGTAGTCTGATAAATTTATTAATTTGTACTATAATTACCTTAAAATCATACCAAGACCGAAAAAGAAGATAAAATTCTCTAAAATTAATATAGCAAAGTCATTAAATTTAATTTTAATTAAATAACATGTTAAAAAGTCAATGCATAAAGTATTTATACAAAGGGAAATATTAATTACTTATTTCAAATAAAAAATTTTGACTAAATTTATCAAAAAAAAATTTAATATTAATTTATATTATTTAATGAGTTTTTTAAAAATATTTTTAACAAATATTAAAAAACACTCCTCTTGCACAAGTCAAAATCAGTGAATTTCATGAGAATTAAAAAAGATTTCACCCTGCAGTGATTCACACAGAATACAAAAACGGGTGAAAAGGGAAACAATTAAGAGATTGAAGAAAGATCCAAAAAATATTCCAGTTTCTGCATATGGTAATGGCAGAAATTAAAAAACACAACATAAATAAACACAAATGAACAAACAAACGCACCGTCCGATGAATCGAAGCAAAGAGAATCAGCCCAGAGAGACAAAAATAGTGGTACTTCTTGAACACAACCCAAAGAACAAAAACACAGAAAATCAAGATTTGACAGAGAAATTAAAACGAATGAAACAAATACCTTGGGTAGAGTCTGAGAAGGAACATGAGGGGTGACACATTGAAGGAAGCGTTGCAGGTTGGAGGGAGATGTGGCTGAGAAGCAGGTGAAGGAAGAGGTTGAGTAGGAGGAGGAGGAATAGGAAGAGGTGGTGGAAGAGGGCATTGTCGTTTGTGAGTAATTTTCAGGAGAAAGTGAGAGAGAATGCAGAGAGAGAAACCCTCAGAAGAATGATGCAGGAAATGGGGTTTAGTTTGGATATATAGGAAGCTCTCAAGTCTCTCTCATTGTGAAGAAGATTGTGACACACAAAGGGACAAAAGATCGTGTTTTTATTGGTGGGTTATGGGGGAACTGGTATGTGGTTCAATCAATAATCAAGGAGAACTCTGCAACCAGATTTGGAAGATTTTCATGGGGTGGGGCATGAAGAGGAGAATCAGGAACAGAAACTGAGAAATTGAAAATGGGAAGAAGAGAGAAGAAAAAGAAGGGATAGAGGAAGTGGACAAAGTGCACCCACTCAATATTTTAAGCTGGAAAATGCAGGGAACAATTGATTGAACCTTCTGGGTTTGTGAAATACTCCATGAAAGTGAAAAAGATTGAAGTTTTTTTATGGTCTGAGAATTTGGTGTTGAAGAAGAAGAAGAATAAGAAGAAGAAAGAGAAAAAATGTAACTGGTTTTGGTGTATTAATTGAGGGATAAGAGAAACGGATTTGGGGGGTTTTGTTCTGATTTTTTTGTTGACAAAAGTGACATAGAAAGAGAGGTTTTATAGAGAGAGAGAGTGTCTGAGAGTGAGAGGAAGAGGAAAAAGGAAGAAGAAAGAGAGGAGAGTACGTGATGGCGCGTCGCGGTGGCGAAGGAGAGAGAGTTCGCTTCGCCGCGTGTTAAGGTTCAAGTGTTGTCAGTACCTGTTTTTTTATTTAATTTAACGTAGTACACATCAATTTATGTTTTATTATTATCCATTCAAAAAAAAAAATTGAGAAATTTTATCAATCGAATAACTAGTTTCTATGAATATTTTGTATTCATAATAATGTTTACTAAAATAAATATTTTTTTATCTAAAAAATTATCATACTTTACCTTTTTTAAAAAAGTTAAAGTTGACTGGTTTTCTTCATTTTTATAGAAATTTTATATTTTTTTTCTAAATTTGCTTTGAAGTATATTATGCCAATATTTATATTTATAAGAATATATAAAATGAATATATTCATTGAGAGGGCTACATAAATCCTAACTTTTTTTTTCTTAGAAACTTTATATTGTGATATTTGAAGAAATAATATAACTTTAAAAGTTTCAGTTATGGATGAGTAATTAATATGCTATTAATTATCATAATATATTTATTAATAACTTTATTAAATACTTTTATTTCTATCAATGCTATTAAAATTCAGCTTTTAATAAAAAAAAAATTGTATTTTGTTTTAACTTCCTGAATTTTGAATTTTCAATGTGTAGTTTGTTTAGATAAAATTTTGGTTGCAACATGATACACGTGTCGAATATCTTTTGGGATAAGGTGTGTGGGGTCCTAGAGTTTTTTATTTTTTTAATGTTAATAAATTATATTACTGTAATATATTTATTTATTTGTTGTATTTTATATTCACTCTACATGCATGTTCATTCAGCATAATTGAATGTGATGATGATGAAGATGAGATGACTATTCATAACATTCATTTTCTGGATTTATCATTATCCATAAATCAAATTCTAATAATGATGGTTTATTTTTCGATCAAATATAGTAGCTGAGTTATTACACTTTTTAAAGATTAAGATTTGTATGCATTACAATAATGAATATATATTAATTAATTAATTAATAAGAGTCACTTTTAATATGTCTTTTATGATAATTATTATAAAATTAATTTAATACATATTTAAATTATAATTACTTAATTAATAAAAAAGTCTTAAACCATTAACATATATATTGTTTTGCATTTATTATTTCTCACATTTCTGTTTATAGTCCTTATTCAAATTTCAAAGTCTTTAAAACTATTTTTAATCTCTTGAGTTGAGTAACAATGTTAAATTATGATGTAACAGTGAGATTCAAAGATTTTTTTATTTTTATTTTTTTAAAATAAGAGATTCAAACAGTTTAACATTTGAATGTTGCAGTTGTACCATTTTTACATGAAGAAGTCATGTTCTCCTTTTTTTCTATTTTTTTTTATTTTTTTTCTTGATTAAAAGAAATAGTTTAACATTATAAATTCTGTCAACTAATCAAACTGATCCAAAAATTAAAAACTGAAAAAACACAAATTATTAAAAGTTGTAAGTTATACTACTACAAGTGCTATAACAGAAAAAAAAAGGTTAAAAAATAATTAGCCAATCAAATTTATATTGAAAATATGAAAAATTTAAGAAATAAAAGGATAGTGCTGATATTTTATTTTTAACATAAGGTGATAAACATAAATACATTTTACTTTTTTTAAAGTATATTGCATTTTAAATTAAGGGAGTTATTCAAAATGTGATAATTCATAAGTTTTTTTTAATGAAAATTCTCATGTTAGACATTACTATGCAACTTGAATAATTTATAAATTTAAAGTAGCTAGATTATTAAGTTGATCAAACAAAAATTCAAAATAACGTATATATAATTATAATTTACAATATAACATGGAAAAATGCAATGAATTTTAGAAAATAACTATTAATTTTATTGTCTATATTTTCTATAGACGTTTCAATAGATCAAATTATATGTTGAAAACAGAAATAATGTAATATAAATGTTTACAACAATTTAGTTAAAACATATTGATAGAATTAAAATATTTTTATAATAACATTTGATTACAAATTGTTACGTATGACTTGTTGAATGTTATTTAAAAATTATATTTAAAACAATATAAAATATGTGAGATTGCACGTAACCTTGACTTTTTAATACAGATTTTTTATAGTGGAAAATGGTGTAATAGTATCTATTATAAATTGCTAAGAAAATATTAACACAGTGTATAAAATGTGTGAATATAATAATATTGTTTTCAAACCATCAGTGAGATTAGTGGTATAAAGATTTTTTGTGAAAATTTGCAAAACTGCAAAGAAAAGGTCAGTTTTACTATTTATTTTTAAAATGATTTTAATGAATTAATAAATATATTTACATTGTGGAAATTTAACTCGTTTCATAAATAGAGGTATGGTATTTATACAGATGTACAATGAACTCTAATATATCTTTATTAGAAAATATGGAAGGATGATACTTAAGACAATAACTAATGAATACAGATTGGCATAATTAATTTTCCTTTTAATAATTTAACTTCAAATTATTATCAAATTGTCCACAAGTAGTTGCTTTCATAAAATTTACTTTTGACTTTTGCAATTTTTAAGAAAATTTGCTCTAAGAATTATTCCATACGTAGATCGAATTAATGACTTTCAAAGAATATGTAATGTACAAGTCAACTAGTAGATTCTAAAAGTAAGAAAAAAATACATTAAATTTATGCCTTATATGATGATAATAATAAAAGTAATGGAAGATTTTTTTTTTCAAGAAAATTTATTTAATATTAATCGAATTAGTTAAGCTTCATCTACCATATGCAAGGATTTTAGAATAATTTTAAAGTAAAAATAGTATAATTAAAATAATATATGAATATTTTATTATTAAAATGAAAAAATTATATAAATAGAAAAATGAATTATTTGAGTTTCATTTTAAAATAATCACCGTCTTTCTATAAAAGCTTTTTTCTATTCTCCTTTACCTTCTTTTTACATTTTTAACCTTATCCTTCGTAGACGGATGATCAAAGGTTACCTTTTGACTCCTGACAGTGATTAGAACAAAACTACCAGATTATATTTATGTTTAGAGTGAATTATTTACAATAGATAATGTATATTTGGAGTGTTACACCATAACTCTCAATGTCACTGTCCAAGACTAAAAATAATAGTAATATGCTTCAACAATGTTAACAAATATTATATTGATTCCAAACTATCTATGTACGATAATGTTTTTATGTGATAAATAAGCATATAAAATTAATTAATGATATGATAATTTAATTTAAATGTTAATTATTTAATATTGTATTTTATATGCATATGGAGTATGTGGGTTAGTTTTGTATCTATGAGGAGTATAATAGTTGTATTGAAAAGATATGTGATAATATAATTTTTTAGTAATGGTTGTAGTAAACTAATTAAGCTTCCTCCTTCAAAAATAGTTAAATTAAATCTATGAGTGTTATCTTTTAGCAACTAAATTAATTATATTTTAGCATACTAATAAAACAAATTTATATTTTAGTATAGATTGTCTAACGCAATGTTAGACAATCTACCATCAACGAAATTATAGTACAAATGTGATCAAATAACTCGAAATTATCGAATCCAATAGTAAATATAGTAAAACTGTGTTCATAATTCACAATGAAAATTCAAAATTTCGTAATTTAAAAAAAAATAAATTGTATGTGTGTGATGATATTTTTTAGTTTAATGAGACTTTACAAATTTAATAATTCGCGTTGTTTAAAATATTGTTGTTTAGAATATTCCTATACTTAATACACTTACAAATCATACAATAAAAAAGATAGAGTAAACTATACATCAATATTGTAAATTATTGCAGGAATTTCTGCTAGGAGAAAATATGTAATTTATATAAGATTTGTCGTATTTGAAATATATATATATATTACTTTTTAATATATAATGGTGGTACACAATTATATTAAAGAATCGGTGAAAAAATAAATGTTTAAATAGATGGTGTATGTGCAATACCCGTATTTTGAATAATTTATCATTTTTAATTTATTTACTAAAATAATATTTAAATAAAATATAAGACGACGTATATGTTATTTAAAGGACTTTTTAATATATAAAGAGAGTATAAGCTACAGAATTATATTAAAAAAGGAATCGATCCAAAAGAAATGTTTATGTGCCCATACCCATATTTAACCACAAAAATACATGTAAATATTAATGGAAACATATATAATATTTATATTGTATTATACTAGAAATAATACAATTAAAGAAAATGAACCGTATGTACGAAATGTATATACCTCATGCAATGTAAGACTTGGACCAATAGCGAAATCTTAACTTTCACCAGCTCAAATCGATAGGTAGTTGCCCAATTGCATTAATGGCTCTCTCTCTCTCTCTCTATCATCACCTTATTTCCGACATAAAAATATATATCTTTTATCATAAAATTTAATTTCACCTTTCCTTTATTATTTTTTAGATTTTTCAAATTTCCTCATTTTATGTATTAGTTTCAAGTTAATTATATCTTTTAATAATTTTTATTTACTCAAATGAAATTTGGTGTTAATAATAGTGATAAAAAAATATGTTAGTTAAATTCCATAGGCTTAGGCTTTATTTTTCAATTTTAATGTACAATTGAGCTTGTAAATTTAGAATTAGGAGGTCGTTTTGCTCTAATGTGTCCTTGACTCGTTAAAAGTGAGATGGGACGGATAGGTTAGTTATAAGATTGTATGAATTGAAATTGATAACTCGCTGTTTTACTTTTCAATTTTTTTATAATTTTTGTTATTTTTATCTATTTATTTGGTCGTAATAATTAATATTATTTTTAAATAATAAAAATGTAAAGATATAAAAAGAATTATACAAAATATTAAACATCACTAATCTTAATTTCAAAAATATAAGATTTTTATTTAAAAGTATCAAAAATAAAGAAAGACTGATGGATTAATTTTCGATTTAACGCGTTAGGCCATCATGTAGGGGTGGCAAAGCGGGCCGGTCCGCCCTGCATACAAAATGCGGGCTGGTTTTTATGATCCGCCCCGCAAGCATGTTGGCCTGCGGGCTTGTGGGCAGACCCGCTTTTTTTTTTTTGGAACGTAGAGCAGGAGTGGAGGCAGTAGCGGTGTGCAGCAGCAGAGCAGTAGTAGCGCGCGACAGTTGCATGAGAAGCCACACAGAGTCGCAAGCTTCGCTTGTGATGGCACTGAGAGTGTGTCGTGTGTTGTGTGTTTTTTTGGAACAACGTAATTGTGTTATGTTTTGAGTGAAAATCTAATTTTCTTTCACTCAAAGTTGTCACTCCTCCACTAGACCATTGTTGTCAAATCAATTAATTTTTTTATTTTTTTTTGCGGGCTAGTGGGTCAGCCCGCCCCGCCTCGTTACTGATCCACGCGGATCACGCAGACCGCAAATTATATGAGACAGGCTAATACGGGTTAGCGGATTGAAAATGTCAACCCGCCCCACATTTTTTACCACGGGCCAGCGAGCTGACCCGCGTGACCCGCCCATTTTCCCACCCCTACCATCATGACATATTCACTTTATCATTCTTATCTAAAATTCTGTGCTAATTTGGTGCTTCCATACAATATTTTATAATAAAAAAAATATGCTGGCATACCTTTAATAGATGGAATGGTTCTTATTGGTGTTTGTTTCATTTGAAGTTAGAAAATGCAAATGCAGTAATGAAGTCAGGTGGGGATATTTGGTGTTAATGATGTTGTGTATAAAGTGGGAAAGTGTTATGATTCTATGTTAAATTAAATAAAGGTGTGTTATAAGTATTGATATGTTAACCCTTCAAGTTGACCAACTTATGAGTCTTTATTTGTTATTTTACATATAACGTCTTTTATGTATATTTTTGTAGTTGATTTAATTATATATTTAAAAGGTAATATTCTGTGTAACTTTTTTATTGTACCTAATTATTTTTCCACACTTTATCAACCAACAATATATTATTGGTGTGGAAGTGGATTGTAAATAAAAAGTTGTCACTATTGCACCTATAATGATTAGGACTTCTACGTTTGTATTGCAATTGAATTCCAAAGAAACTACTAAATCTAAATAAATTTAGAAAGGTTGATACTTCCATATATTTTAATTATTTTTTATTATATATGAGAGACAAAAATAAAAAATAGAACAAATGTTATGTAAAATAGTATAATATTAAAGCAAAACAATATAAAATACATATCACTTTTACAATTTTATTAATATATTATATCTTATTTTATACTATAAATATTTAAATTAGTTTTATAGTAACTATGAGTTTTAACACGGTGAACACAATAACACAAAATTATTTCATCTAGATTGATATATACTTCTATAATTTTCAAGTTCAAACCTTCAATTATAATTTTATCAAATATTAAATATTTATTATAAATAACTATTACGATAATTTTGTATTTAAGAAATATTATTTTTATTATACGAAAAAGTATAAAATGAGGGTTAAGAAGACTCCACTAGTACAAATGTGCTGCTCTTCTCTTTCCATTGTTTAATAAATGGAGAGATCAATATGGTATGTTTCATTCTCTTACTATATCAAGTTCATTACTCATTAATAAAGTAGACGACACTATAGAGTAGGGATGTAGAGAAGTGCAAACTTCCACCATGGTCATGAACATAAACCACAAAAATCAATAAATAACCACATCACTTTCTTCTTCTCGAATTGGGGAAATGGACAAGTTCAAGGTGTTTCAAAGATAAACAAGACTGAAGGAGGTGTTCATTTCCCACGTACATCGTATTTATAAAATATTTATAAATTTTGAATGTTACGATACATATATCATTAAAATAAAGTGGATCCCATTCAAACAATGAATGGACCCGAAAGCAAAATTTCAACTTTGAAACTTCTCCCTCAAGTGATCAAGTCTCCTTCAAGTGAGAAGTGCATTGCAAATAGTTCTTAATTATTTGAACAACCTGATTATATTTTTAATTTAATAATATTGTTAAAGTGACCTTGATCAAATGATATTCTCCTATTTTATAAAGTATATTTTACTCATTTAGATTAGTTTTAAATACTTAAATGATGTTTCTAATATAATATTAATAAAAGTATCTTGAAAATCAATTCAGATTTTTTTTAAGTACTTATTATAAGACAAATATTCACTACAAACTGGATAGACATGTAATAAATTATCATGTAATGTGTGAATTCTAGTTGGGAACAAAATTGTGAGACAATTTAATAATTAAGTTACATATTGTATTGTCCAGATACGTCAGTCAGGTTGTACTTTCTGGATAGCTCAGTCAATTGATCGATCTATTAACTAATAAAGTAATTAATCAACTTGAAATAGAAACTTGATGTGTCATTTTGAGGTGTCTGAGTAAGTCAGTATAATCCCTAATAAGAAAAGCATTTCCACGGAAAAGTGAGAGTGATCCAAGTTGTGGAATAGAGGAGAATGAATTAAGCAAGGGAAGAAGAGACGTGGGGACGAGTCTTTAACAACTCACCCCAATACAGGGCTATAAAGGAGAAGAAGGGAAAAAGAAAGGAAGAGGTCATTTCTAGACAAGCAAAGAAAGAGAGAGAAGAGAGAGAAAAAAGACAAATTGGTTGAGTCTTCGTGACCTGCTCAGAACATATATATTATACTATAGTAAAATCATTAAATAGAAACCACTTTTAGAGACAAAAAATAATTAATTACTACATTGACTAAATTAGATAATATTTTAGAGGCTAAACAAATTATTAGTATATAAAGTAGTTCCTATTATTAATAAATAGTGTATAAATTAATATTTAATAAACTATCAACTTTAGAATATATTTAATCATATAATAATTAATTATTTTTTGTCTTTAAAATTAATTTTTATTTAATAAATTTACTGTAGTTAGTCTAAAGTGTTTTAGCCGAATATTCTCTTCAAAATTTTCTTTATTTTCATACACAATAAATATGTTTGATATAATTATTAAATTAATTTGGTATAATTTATATTATTTATTTATTGTGGAATTTTGTTGATTGCAACACATAATCAAATGATAATGAAAGCATGCTATAAATAACTCCATATATAGTTATTGTAACAGAGGACCTACGGTGGAGGTTGGGGAAACTTTTCTTTCCGTCGTATGATAAGAAATTAATGGCAAAGATTTTATTTTTGAAATATTTTTTGGAAGTTGATTAATTTTTTTTTGTATATATTTATATGTTTTTTTATGTGTTATTAAGTTTTATTTTAATAATAATTGTAAAATCAATACTTAGTTAATGGTAATTACCATGAATTTATTTTAATAAAAAGATGAAAAAATATATGTATTCAATAAAAAAAATCATGCGTTCCAATTATTGTCACGTGCCTGTGTGCCTATCTATCACGTGAGTCCATTGACATTTTGCTGTTAACCTTGGTCCTGTCTCTCTTCTTTTCAATCCTAAAGTCAATCTACGTGTTTCTTTGTTCCAAGCTTTCAAATGCAATAAAAAAATTTAAAATGTTTCTATTTATTTATTTATTTATTTTTGATAAAAAAAAATAATGTATTGAATAAATAGATACAATAAGGTCAAATCTCCTCATGTTAGTTTAGGGTTCAAAGTTTAGAGTTTAGGGATTATGTATTATTATATAATTTGACATTTTTATTAGGCTGATACTTCAAGTAACAATAATGAATTATCATCATATAAAAGAAGTATTATTAAAAAAATATAGGAAGCCTAGACCAAAATCATATCTAAACAAAAACATATATAAATAGACTATACATATTAATAAAGAAGTCTAAGAACAAACTAGATGAGAACTTATGATTGATTTTATTTTTTTTATAAAAGTTTTTAAGTTATGCATCACTATGCAACTTGACATCTCAACTAGGTTGATAACTCAAGCAACAAAAATTATCTGCCATCACATGAAAAGAACATTATTAAAAAAAAGAAAAATAATACAAAAATATGGGAAGATTAGGCCAAAACTCATATGCTAACAAAAATGATACATATGTAGACTATACCTATTCATAAATAATTCAAATAACAAACTAGATGGAAGTCTATTATACCAATGAAATGGTTTTCTATGAATAAATCATAAATTAGTCAACTTATCAGCACATGCATTTTGTTCACAAAAAAATATGAGTAACCCTAAACCTGATTTTTCCACAGTAATTAAGACAAGTATTTCGTCGATTAAGAAGCATCCATGGAACATTAGTCATAACAGTAAACGCAGCACAAACCAAAGTAGAATCACATTCACGCCAGACATTAATAAGCCTCATCTTTTGAGCTTCCTCCATAACATGTATAACTCCATAAAACTCAACAATTATAGCAGTTTGAACTTTAAGGAAACATAGAGAAAACACCAATAAACTCCCCCATACTCCCACGAAAAAAGCATCCACAAGTAGCAAAATCAGGATACCTTAGTGAAGGAAACTCTCATCTAACAGGAGGACGAAGAATTTTACCACTACGAGTATTAATACCAAAAAACTTTATCACGTTGAAATCCAACATATCATTCTCCATTAAAACTTTAGACGAATTTTCCTCTAGACAAATTAAGTCTTTAATTATCGAAATAGCCATAGAAACCTCAATCTTATCTTGAAATCTAACATAATTATTCTTCATACGCCATATAATCCAAATAGAAAAAAAAGTTATCACAACAGCTTAATCAATTTAATCAAATCACTCTTAATAAAATAAAGAAGAACATCCTTATTAAAGAAATGAAAAATAAGAAAAATTTGTCGAACCCAACTCCAAATATGTAAAATATTAGAACATTAAAAAAATTATGATGAATAGATTCCTCATATTTTTCACTAATAGTACACAACTTATGATTAATCGTTTATTATTGATTAAATTTAGATCCTTTATTAACTCAAAATATTTGTATTTAATTATTTAGTCATAATTAATATTCATAAGTCAGTCACTTATCTAAGATTTTTCTTCTATAAACATGATAACAATATTCAGAACAAAGACAAGAAAAATATAACTCTTTTATAAATATTTTGTTTATATTTTATCTGAAATGGAAAATGAACCAGTGATTAATTTTAGTATCACAATAGAGAGAAATTAAAATATATAAAAAAAATGTCTTACTAGAAAAAAAAAGAAGCTAAATAATAATCAATGAAATTTTTTATATATACTAGAAAAAAACATATCATGCGCAAATTCTTGGAATTTTTTTTATTAAAAAAATATTTTAGTCAAACATAAAAAATTAGTTTTGATTTGATTGAATTTTAAACTATAAAATAATTAATTAAAATATAAAAAAAATCTTATATTTTAATTTTAAATTATTTTAAAAAATAAAAGTAAATTTGTAAATTTACAATTTTAACATTTTAAAAAAATTTAAAAATCCAATCACATTCTTCACACCACTAACCAATTTTAATAAGCATTTCATTCATATTAATTTTATACCTTAATCTAAAGAACCTAACTTTCTTCATTACTTTCGAATCACTCTTTCAAATTCTGACATATCTTCTTCCTAATTCATACAAATCCTCGAGCATTCCCTTCCTAATCCAAACAAATCATCTTCACACTTTACTTTTAAATCACTCCAAATTCATTATTTCAAATTCTCTTCCCAATCTAAATAAATCATCATACATCTCTTTCCTAATCGAAATAAATATTCACACATCTCTTTCCTAATCCAAACAAAATATTAATATTAAAGTATTATTCATTCATCTCATAATTTTTTTATGAAATTTTAAGTAATTAGACTATAATATTGATGTCTTTATCAGTTAATACTAACTAATTTTTCCATTAGAACAATATATTAAATTTGATGGTAAATCACAATTTAGTATCAGTTACAAGTCAAAATAACTGAACAACATAATGCAAAAAAATAAATATAGCTTAATATATTTGCAATTTTAAAGAAAATAATGAAACGGAACCAAATAAATGTTTTTTCTATTTCTTTTGGTTAATTCAAGTCAAAGTAACTTAACAACTGAGTATAAAAAATAATATAGCTCTGATATATTTGCAATTTTTTTAAAAGAATAAAACCTGAAACTGAATCAAATAGATGCGTTTTTATTTTCTTTTTCTTTTTTCAGTTAACGGTTGTCAATTACAAGTCAAAATAATTTAAGAACATGCTATAGATAATTAATATAGATTTAATATATATATATATATATATATATATATATATATATATATATATATATATATATATATATATATATATATATATATCTCTCTCT
>Ga0123342_1005163_pt1 | contig 19240 bp, 11 predicted proteins | sample Turbeawhitnodule_FD_89960 | JGI IMG/M metagenome (GOLD analysis project Ga0123342, IMG submission 89960) | Root nodule microbial communities of legume samples collected from Mexico - Turtle bean Mexico white nodule | ecosystem: Host-associated > Plants > Roots > Nodule | place: Mexico: Nepantla... | reverse complement strand
CCCCCCCCCCCCCCCCCCCCCCCCCCCCCCCACCCTCCCCCCCCCCCCCCCCCCCCCCCCCCCCCCCCCCCCCCCCCCACCAACACCCACCCCCAAAAAAAAAAAAAAACAAAAAACAACCAACAAAAAAAAAAAAAAAAAAAAAAAAAAAAAAAAAAAAAAAAAAAAAAAAAAACACCATATTTATCCTCATTCAAGAAATGCTCCAAGAAGAAATTATTCAACCCAACACAAGCCCGTTCTCCTTCCCCATCCTCTTAATAAAAAGAAGATGGTACATGGAGGTTTTTCATAGATTACAGAGCTTTAATTGCAATCACTAATCGTGATCGCTTTTCCATACCTACCATTGATGATGAAATAGGCTCAGTTATTGTTTTCACTAAGATTGACCTATAATCTGGATATCACCAAATTCGCCTCACCCCACAGGACACTCATAAAACATCTTTCAGAACCATGGATGGACACTACGAATTCCTAGTGATGTTGTTTGGATAGACAAATGCACCATCAACATTTCAAGCAGCTATGAATGATCTTCATTTCAAGCTCTAAGATCATATCTCAGACTATTTGTTCTTGTTTTAGTTGATGATATTTTAATCTACAGTCCCACTCTGTAGGACCACCTAAGTCATTTAGAGCTTATCTTGGATTTATTAGAAAAACATCAATTTTTTGCTAAGTTGTCTATATACAGTTTTGCTACCACAAAAGTTACCTATTTGGGCCACCTAATTTCACCTATAGGTGTGACAGCTCATCCATAAAAAATCCAAGCAATCATTGAATGGCCGCAACCACGTTCTTTCACGTATTTAAGAGCTTTTCTCGGCCTCCCCAAATTTTACAAAAAAAATTGTATACCACTACGCCACTCTCGCCTCTCCACTCATCGGTTTACTACAAAACAAACAATTTACATGGACATTAGCGGCACAACAGGCCTTTACAACATTACAAATACAAAATGGAAAAAATACCTACGATATGACTTCTAGACTTCCAACAACCCTTCACAATGGAGACAGATGCCTCTATTGTTGCCATGGGAGGTCATCCTCAGCAAAAAGATGTGTCCCAACCTTCAAGCAACATCGATTTATATTTGGGAAATGTACACCATGACATAAGCAATTAAGAAGTGGTGTCAGTATTTATTAGGCGCTACATTAACCATTTACACATACCAAAAAAGCCTTAACAACCACTCACCCTAAACAATTCAAACCCCATAACAACAAAAATGGACTGTTAAACTACAAGGGTATGCCTTTCAGATAGTGTACAAACCTGGAAAAACCAATGTAGTGGCTGATGCCCTCTTCAGGCAAGAATCATCGTCCAGTCATTGCTATTCGCCATCTCTTCCCCCATACCCACAATCCTCCAAGAGCTCCAACAATATTTTTCCACCATTGAAGGCCTCCACATAATTCAACAACACACCCAGAACCAACCAACATTGTCATTATTCCGTACGCGTAAAGGACTATTGTTCTTTCGCAATCAAATTTTTCTCTCAGATGCTAAGAGTTTTCGAAAACAAATTCTTCGCGAATGTCACGAATCCCCCACATAAGGTCACTCAAGTTTAAAACCCACCATGGCAAGAGTTGCAGCCTCGTTTTATTGGCTAGGATGGACCTGTGATGTTAAGATCTTTGTTCAACATTACTCCACGTGCCAATGAAGCAAATACCTGTCAAAAAAACCCAACGGGTTACTCCAACCGTTGCCAACACCAACTCCAGTTTAGGAAGATTTAACCGTGGATTTCATCACCAACTTACCTTCTTCAACAGGGCACATAGTAATATGGGTCATATGTGACCGCCTCACATAATATGCATACTTCCTGGCGCTTCCAACTCATTATAAAGCTCAAGGCATTGCCCGCAGAATCTCCAATGAGATTTGTTGCCTTCATGAAGTCCCAAAATCTATAATCTCTTACCGCGATCCCATCTTCATTAGCAATTTTTTGTGAAACCTGTTTCAATCCCAAGGAACCACTCTCAAATTCAGTTCATCATATCATCCCTAGACAGATGGTCAAACAAAAGTTCTAAATATAGGATTAGAAGCATACCTCCGTTGTTTTACTAGTGGCCAACCCAACTCCTGGCATCAGTTCCTCCACCTCGCGGAACTATGGTACAATACATCCTATCACTCTACCATTGAAACATCCCCCTTCACAGCGCTCTACGCCCGTCCACCACCATCCACCTTAGACTTACTACAGATCCTGCGGTCAGGCACCAATGATTCCAATTTGCTCCACCAATACACCCTCATGACATGAATTGAAGCGACGCCTCCAACGCACACGACAACGAATGCGCGACCATGAAGATTGCCACCGTTCTGAAATTTTGTTCAACACCAACGACTGGGTGTGGCTCTGCCTCCAGCCATATTGCCAACACGCAGTAGAACGATGATCATCCCCTAAGCTCACACCACGCTACTCTGGTCCGTATCAAATCTTTTGCGCATCGGCACGGTGGCATACGAATTACGATTGCACATGATTTCAAAAATCCACACCGTTTTTCATGTTTCTCTGTTGTGACCCTTCAAAGGCTCTGCACCCTCACACCTTTCCAACTCAAACTCCAACTCTCTTCCCACCGAAAAGCAACCAAGCAATATCATAAACTCCCTCTCACAAATCCCCTTGACAACACCTCCCTAATCAACCAATACACACCAACCACGTCAAAAGGCCCATGTGCCTCACTCCCTTGAGCCACTCAATTCCCCAACGTTTAAGGGCACTCCTTCCACATAATTCACTAACCCTAATATTCTCAATGAGGACCCACAAACCACAAGCCCAACCTAAGTCCATCAATCTCCCAACTTTGAGGACATAGTATCTTCCCAAGCAGACGATATTGTTACAGCAAGGACTAACAATGACCATAATTCCTATAGACATAAGGCCTAACCAGCGTGGATGAAAGATTATATTGTGTAATATGTCATGCTAGTATTCGTAATTTAAGTTTGTAATAGGGAATCAGGGCCCATCTACGTGTATCAGCCCAAAAACATCACCTATTTAGGTGATGCCAACCATGAATAACATGTGAATGAAGTTTTCCCTAACCTAGATAGTGTCTTTTCTTAAGAATTCAGTAGCGCAAGCCTAACATGGTTTCTTTGCTTTCTTTTATATTCAGACTGCTTTGGTTGTTGGGTATTATGGAGTTATACATGCCATCGAAGAAACTAAAAAGATGGGTCTTACTATTTTGTGGCTTGAATGTGATTCTGCCTTGGTTTATGTTGCATTTACTGCTAGGACTAAAATTCATTGGATTCTTTGTAATAGGTGGAACACTTCCTTTGATTACTGTGGAAAAATCAGGATTAGGATTTCTTACATTTTTCATGAAGGCAATGCATGTGCTGACAAGCTTGCTAACTTAGGATTTATTAATATGGAACAATTTCATTGGTATAACAGGCTTCCATCAGTCTTTTCTTAGAATTCTTTATTAATAGGTATAGATTACATAATTATCTATTTTCTTAGGCTTTATATATATGGGTTTTGGTCTAGTCCCCTGTATTGTTTTGTATTTCCTTTATTTCTTTTTTATTCTTTGTAATAATACTTTTATCATATGGTGGCATATGATTATTAATACTTGAGGTGTCAGCCTAATTGAGATGTCAAGTTTCATAGTGATACCTAACATGAGAGCTTTTATAAAAACAAAGTTGGTAGAAATTTATAGATGATTTTGGTATGGGTTTATTAATGAAAATTAACTTTAGTAGGCTTCTATATTAGAATAGGAATAGGTTTATAAAGAAGAATTGGTTTTGGTTGGTATTGAATTAACAATGGATTTTTCTTTCGACACCTTTATAATTTATTTCCCAACCTCAATCACCAACTTCTTATTGTCATGACACCTTATAATCAATTTGAAACTATATTCTAAAATAAATTATATGAAATATTTTTTAACTATACAATTTAAAATTATTTAAATATATTTTAGATTACAAAATTTAGAAAAACTATATTTCAAATTAATTTATAATTATATTTAAGATTGGTTAATCCAAAACTATATTCCAGATCAACCAACAGTGTAGGCCATATACAAGAGGGGGGTGAATTGATTATAAACATTTTTCGCAAATATTAAAGGTAGAGTGAAGTTCAATGAAGAATCAATGAACAAGAAACCAGATTAGCCAAAAAATAAAATTGTTTTAAGTTGATTCCAGAAAATCAACCGGTTGTTTATGCGAATCAACCGGTTGTTTTTATCAGCAGTGAATAAAAACAAGCTAAAACAGATTTAAAGGACATAAGAGATAGAAAGATCACACAGCAAATTTATACTGGTTCACCCTTAACCAAGAGCTACATCCAGTTCCCAGAAACCTCTGAGCAATCCACTAAGTAATCAAAACCTTGATTACAAACCTATTTTGAATCCTTCAAAAACACACACCTTCTTTGGCTAACAACACACCACAGATCAGAACACCTTCTAGATCTGCACACACAGTCTTTACAGAATTACAGAGATCAAAATAGAAAAGGAATGATCACACCTGATACAATCAAAAGATTGAATTAAAAATACAAAGCAATCCTATTTCACTCTTTAAAAGAATCCAAAGCTTGAAGCAATCTTGGAGAAAACTAATTTGAAAGATACAATCTGATTTCATAACAACTAGGAGCGTATAACAGATTATTTATACTCCAAAAAGTTGTTAAAAACATTTAATGCAAGAGTCAAATCAATTTTGAATAATTTAAGACAGTTTTAACAAACTTAACAGATTCTGTTAAGGATTTTCAAAAATCAATCGGTTGATTTCTCGAAACAACTGGTTGAATTGGTTTGACAACAAAGTCAAACAAAGTCAAGCTTTTCAAATCCTTTTCAAAAACCACAAGTGTAAAACAATCGATTGAAACGATAAAACAACTGGTTGTTTTTCCACTTCTTTAGAAAACACTCTTTTTTCAAAAGATCTTGATTAAAACAAGTTTGGATCATAACAAAGAGTGGATTTACAAATTAAAACTGCCCATAACACACACACAAGCAACACCTAGGACTTCAATCAATTCTCATAGATTTGGAGACATCAAAGCCTATCTTCAACAATCTCCTCCTATTTGATGAAGACAAATCCCTGGTTGTGTTGATCTGTTTGAATTTGAGAATACTTGCAAAATAGACAAAATGCATGTACTAGAGATAAATCATAAACAGATTCCTCTTTCACCACTGAACCAGTTTTCACATTTGATTATCATAAAGAAAACCAGCAAAATCAGTGTGAAAACCAATGTGAATGAGGTACGCAATCAGATTTTTCTACAGCAGTATACTAAACTAATTTAAGCCATATGTATCAGCATACAAACCACATTCAAACCAGATAATTCTCCCCCTATTTGTCTTCACAGATAGAGTAGAAGAACATATTATAAGCAGAATTAAGCAAGATATTTAGAATCAAGAATACCCAATTCATTTCTTATAAAGAAAAATTTGTCCTTAGCCAGTGGCTTGGTGAATATATCAGCAAGTTGTCTTCCAGTTTCAATAAACTGAACTTCACAATCCCCATTGCTCACATGATCTTTTATAAAGTGGTGGTGAATCTCAATGTGCTTTGTCCTTGAATGCTGAATCTGATTTTTGGTAAGATTTATAGCACTTGTGTTATCACAAAGCAAAGGCACCTTATTGATCTTCAACCCAAAGTCCTCTAGTTATTGTTTGATCTAGAGAATTTTAGGACAGCAGCTATATATTCAGCATCAGCATTGGAAAGAGCCACACAAGCTTGCTTTTTGCTATGCCAAGATATGATACTTGAACCAAGAAGATGACAAGTCCCACTTCTGCTTTTTCTATCTAACTTACATCCTGCAAAATCAGAATCAGAATAGCCAAATAAGTGTATAGGAGAGTGAAAGGGCCATAAACCAACAGTGGTTGTGCCCGTGAGATACTTCAGAATTCGTTTTGCAGCTTTGAAGTGAGATTCTTTTGGATTGGGTTGAAATCTAGCACAAAGACAAAGTGCAAACATGATGTCTAGCCTACTAGCAGTGAGATAAAGCAAAGAACCAATCAATCCTCTGAATTTTGTTTGATCTACTGTTGTTCCAGCCAAGTCAAGATCCATAAAACAACTTGTAGACATTGGTGTGGATTCCTCTTTGTAGTTTTCCATTTCAAACTTCTTGAAAATCTTTTTGCAACACTTGGTTTGGCTAAGGAAGATGCCATCCTTTGATTCCTTAACCTGCAGCCCTAAGAAAAAGGATAACTCCCCCATCATAGACATTTCAAACTCCCCCCGCATTGCTGCCACAAATTCTTCACACAAACTATCATTAGTAGCACCATATAATGCCATCAACATAAATTTGAACTAAAATTGATGTGAGTTGATTTTAGGATTGTTCATTTTGGTGACACTTTACTTTTAGGATTGATATTTTAGGAATTTAAGAGTGAAGACCTAGGAAAATTCCCACTAGACCTTAACTTAACCAAGTGGTTAAGTAGATGTGAAGGTTCATTTCACAAAGGCAAAGATAAAAGACAAGATATGGTGAGAATGGATGCAACTCAATTAATCATGACAAATCCAAGAGCAAAACCAAGGAAGAAAATAAAGACTAACATAAATGGAAGGAGAAATGAAGGAGAATGGAAGAAGGAAACTTATGGAAAAATGGAGTGGTGTTCACGCCACTTGATGGGTGGAAACCACCAAGATAAGTGGAAGGCCGCCACTTAAGAGCTTCATTCTCATCAAGATAAGACCAAGGGAGAGGAGATAACACTCACTCAAGCTCACACAATATTTGTGCAAAGTAACTCTTCTTCTATTCAATTCAACATGCCAAATACACTAGGTAGGCCTCCTATTTATAGGTGAAGAAGCCTTGGAGAAAGAGCTAAAGGAGTAGGATGGGAAAAGGGAAAAATGGGCAGCCTTAGGATTTGACTAAGTCAAACCCGCATCCTAGGCTTGTCCTTCTAGAAATTAGGTCAAAATGCCTTCCAAAATGGCTAGGAACAAGCTAAAATGCTACCCATACCCCCTATTATTCTACAGGCACCTTATTCTAGCCTATCTTTGTTATTTGGACCCCTAAAGTGAGCCCAATTATTTACAACATATTTGTATCTTATAAGAAGTCCAAAAGGAACAACTTGAGATGCTCTGGTCTTTGTCCATTTCTCCCTCTGGTGAGGTCTTTACTTGAATGTTGAGATGACCCTTCATAGTGTGCATCCTTGGTCATCTTTTTGTTGTCTTGGTTTGTATAAAAAATGATAGTAGATTTGGACTTTTAAATAAAAAGAGTCTTACCAATTTTGCCTCTCTCATAGTCATGAGACAAGAGGAAATTGTTAAGTCTCTCATACCATTGTCTTGGAGCTTGTTTGAGTCCATACAAAGCCTTCTTCAACTTGTAAACATGATTGGGATTTTGATGATCCTCAAAACTGGGTGGTTGTGAGACATAAACCTCCTCATTGATGAACCCATTTAAAAAGTCACTCTTCACATCCATTTGGAACAGTTTGAAACCATTCATGCAGGCAAAGGCAAGCAGTAGTCTCACAACTTCCAATTTGGCCACAGGTGCAAAGGTTTCATCATAGTCTATGCCTTCCTCTTGATTGTAACCTTTGGCAACCAACCTAACTTTATTTCTTGTAATCACTCCAACTTCATCTAGTTTGATTTTGAATACCCATTTGGTTCCTATTATAGTCATGTTGTCAACTTTAGGAACTAGAGTCCACACTTCATTTCTGATGAATTGATTCAGCTAATCCTGCATAGCAGCAATCCAGCTTTCATCCTTGAGTGCTTCACCTATAGATTTGAGTTCAATGTGAGACACAAATGCCATATGTTTGCAGTAATTAGAGATAGATATTCTAGTAGAAACTCCCTTGTCAATCTGTCCAATAAAATTTTCCACAGAAAGATCTCTAGGAATCCTTCATTCTTTTGGAAGATCACTCTGTTGTAGAAATTAAACCGGTTGATTCGTAGATTCAATCGGTTGTTTTTCTGGATAGGCTTCCAACTTTTCAATAGAGATGTTTTGTTCATCCTCCTCTGCAAAATTCTTCCTGGATTCCTTTTGTACATTATTACACTCATCAAAAACAATGTGAACTTACTCTTCAACAGTCATAACCTCTTGTTATACACCCTATAAGCATGGCTAGTTAATGAATAACCAAGAAATATACCATTATTTGTTTTTTCATCAAACTAGCCAAGGTTTTCCTTACCATTATTCAAGATGTAACACTTGCAGCCAAACACTTTTAGATGACCAATGTTGGGTTTTCTCCCATTAAACAGTTCATAAGGAGTTTTCTTCAAAATTGGTCTAATTAGGACCTGGTTCATCACATAGCAATTTGGGCTTACAGCATCAACCCAAAAATATTTTGGTAAAGAGGATGGTTCTAGCAAGTTCCTCAAGAGATCTGTTTTTCCTTTCCACAACCCTATTTTGTTGGGGAGTTCTAGGAGCAAAAATGTTATGGAAAATACCAAATTTTTCACAAAAAGAACTGTATTTTTCATTTTGAAATTCCCTCCATGATTACGTATGGCACAAATGTCACTGCAGTTTATGTTTTGTAATCTCTTGGCAAGCTTTTTGAATGCAGAAAATGCATCACTCTTGGATTCCAAGAACAATGTCCATGTGAATCTAGAGAAATCATCAACTATAACAAGAGCATAGTAGTTACCACCAAGACTCATGGTTTTTGAATGACCAAATAAATCCATGTGTAGTAGTTCAGGGGGTTTTGAAGTAGAAAATACATTTTTCAGTTTGAAAGAATGTTTAATTTGCTTCCCCTTTTGACATCCTTCACATATATGGTATTTCTCAAACTTGAGTTTGGGTAAACCTACCACAAGATCCTTAGAGATCAGCTTGTTTAGATGATGCATGTGAATATGTGTTATCCTTTTATGTCATAACCATGATTCCTCATGTTTGGTGAAAAGGCAACAAATAGATGCAAAATGTGAGATATCAAGAAGATAAACATTGTTGATTCTTTTACCAATCAACAATACTTCCTGTGATTTGGGCAACCGTATCTTAGACATGTTAGGTTTGAAGGTTACTTGATAACCTTTATCACACAGCTGGCTGGCGCTAAGGAGATTGTGTTTAAGTCCTTCCACAAACAGCACATCATGAATCAAGAATGAGTTTTTATCACCACTGGTTCCTCTTCCAATAATTTTCCCTTTGTTGTTGTCACCATAAGTCACAAGACCTTCATGCTTGAGGAGAAGATGACAAATTTGGTTTTATCCCCTGACATATGCCTCAAACAACCACTGTCCAGGTACCACATGTGTTGATTTCCATCAAGGAGCCCTGCAAAAGATAAGATTAACTAGTAAGGTTTGGTCCCCCGACAAATTTGGGTCCATTGGCATTAACTGGATGATTAGAAGTCTCAAGATCCTTAGGAATCCACTTCATAACAGCATTAGGAACAAAAAAATTTCTAGTTTTACAGAATTTGGTAGAATGACCCTTTTTCGTACAATAGAAGCATGAAACAACAGGTTGTTTCGACTTTTCAATCGGTTGTTTTTGCCTGATGGTTGAATAAGGCTTTGAAACACCACTTTTCTTGCTTTTTGGATTAAAACCCAATCTATATTTACCAAAAGAACAATTTTTCCAGAACAGTCTCAAAGTTTGATTTTCCTTTTGAAAGCTTATCTACAGTTTTCACAAGATAGTGAACCTTCTTTTAAAGAGATTCACAATTTTCACAAACACTTGAGTCACATTTGCAAAAAGAGTTTTTGTAAATCAATTCAAGATTTTCAAAATCATTTTTCAAGTTTTCTAACTCTTCTTCCAATGCTTTGACTCTATTTTCCAACCAATTATTCAAGCCTTTCAATCGGCTATTTGAAAGGGCCAGCCTGTTAGCTTCTTCATGAGTTTTTTTTAAAAGCATTGAGAAGTTGGTTGTAGTTTTCAAAATTAATTGAAGTGTTGGAACTTACACTACTTGATTCGGATTCATCCTTTGCCATAAAACACAGATTGGCTTCTTCATCTTCCTTTGATAATGAGCTTGAGGATGAATCATCATTGTATTCTCTTCTTGATTTTCCTTTCTTCTCATACTTCTTGTGTCCCTTTTTCTCTTTGCTCTTTTTATTGGGGCAATCAACTTTAATATGTCCCTGTTCACCACATCCAAACCAATTATATTTGTTAGAATTAAAATCATTAAGTTTCTTGCTATTATACATGTTGGAAGATTGATTCTTGTTGTTATTTTTCTTCAGGAATTTGCTGAATTTCCTGGTCAACAGGCTTAGAGTTTCTCCTTCACTGTCATCATTTGAATCTTGACAGTTTGTGTGTCCAACAACCTTCAAGGCAATGTTCCTCACATGCTTATACTCACTTTCTTGAACATTCAGCTTGTTCATCTCTAACTCAAGTTCTCTGAGCTTTCCAAATAGTGAGGTAGTGGTCATAGAGGTTAAATCCTTAGACTCAGAGATGGTACTGACCTTGGGCTGCCAAGATCTGTCTAGACACTTGAGGATTTTGATGTTGAGTTCTTCTTTTTCAAACATCTTCCCAAGACTCATGAGGTGGTTGACAATATGAGTAAACCTCTTTTGTACCTCAACAATTGTCTCCCCTTTCTACAAACTAAACATCTCATATTCTTGGATGAGAGCATGCTTCCTTACTCTCTTCACATCATTTGTTCCTTCATGAGCGACTTCTAGAGTATCTCACATTTCCTTTGCTGATTCACATTGAGACACCCTGAAAAAATCATCAGAACTTAAAGCATATGTAATAATATTATTTGCAATACAATCATATTGAGCCTTTTTACTTTCATGCTCAATCCATTGGGACCAAGGTTTTTCAGAAATCACTTTATCATTTCCAAGCATAGGAACAAAAGGACCATTTTTAATTGCACCCCAAGTTTCTTTATCAATTGATTCTACAAATATTTTCATTCTTACCTTCCAGAGCTGGTAATTTACACCACAAAACATAGATGGTCTATTAATAGATGCACCTTCCCCAAAAGGTAGTTTATCAGCCATGAAAACATATTTTTGGATCAAACGTTTTTCGCAAATATTGAAGGTAAAGTGAAGTTCGATGAAGAATCAATGAACAAGAAACCAGATCAGCCAACAAATAAAATTGTTTTACGTTGATTCTAGAAAATCAACTGGTTGTTTATGTCAATCAATCGGTTGTTTTTATCAACAGTGAATAAAAACAAGCTAAAACAGATTTAAAGGAGATAAGGGATAGAAAGATCACACAACAAATTTATATTGGTTCACTCTTAACCAAGAGCTACATCCAGTTCCCAGAAACCTCTGAGCAATCCACTAAGCAATCAAAACCTTGATTACAAACCACACACCAAAGAGGTGATCTTGAATCTTTCAAGAACACACACCTCCTTTGGCTAACAAAACACCACAGATCATAACACCTTCAAGATCTGCACACACCAGTCTTTTACAGAATTACAAATATCAAGAGAGAAAAGGAATTATCACAGTTGATACAATCAAAAGATTGAATTGAAAAATACAAAGCAATCCTATTCCACTCTTTAAAAGAATTCAAAGCTTTTAGCAATCTTGGAGAAAACTGATTTGAAAGATACAATCTGATTTCATAACAACTATGAGTGTATTGTTAGAATTAATGGCCTAAACAAGAGAGCGGTGAATTGTTTGACAAAAGATTTTCACAAATATGAGCTAAGAATGAATATTTATGAATCAATTACAGAAAGAGCTATCAGGGGAGCCAAGAAACCAAAGTTGTTAAAACTGTTTGCAGAAAAAAAAATCAGTTGAAACTTCGTTTTACCCAGTTGTTTATAGCAACAAAGACAAAAACCACATCAAATAGTTTGTAATGAGTCAGAGAGAGAGAAGAGATTACACAATCAATTTATATTGGTTCACTCCTTACCAGAGCTACATCCAGTCCCCAGAAAAGCCACTAGGTATTCCACTAAGAATCAATCAACAGATTACAATTACACAACACAACAAAGAGATGATCTTGACCCCACAAGAACACACACCCTCTTTGCCTTTTCACACAATCGCAGTCAGAACATACTCTGACCTTATAGATTCAATGTTTTACAAGAATACAAAATGAAAAACAATTACAGGAATCTTAGGAACAGATTACAACTGGAGTACAAGAAATCACAAAGCTCCTAATTCACTTCTTGAACCACTTGCACAACCTTAGGCAATCTTAGCAAAGCTTGAATCAAATCTCCCTCAAAAAATCTTTCTTAATCTCACTTTCTGTGTGTTTTCAAATATGGAGGGTGACCATTTTTATAGCTCTTCAAACTGGTCGTTTTAGGCAGCTAAACACGAGTCAAACAGATTCAAATCAACTAAAAATAGATTTAATAGGATTTTTGAAAAGCTGTTAAGAAATTTGACAATCAATCAGTTGAAATGTCGTTTTAACTGGTTGAATTGGTTTTGACAGTTAGTCAACCAAGTAAAAAATCAGTTTTGAAAACCCTTAAACAAGTTGGGTGTAAATTAACCGACTAAAACGTGAAATCAACCGGTTGTTTTTCACTAGGCTTTAGAAAAACACTTTTCTTTTTCAAAACATATTGATTCAGTTGTGCATTGGTTTAAGAATTAACTTTACAAATTCTAAATAACCTAGAACTTAACCCAAACACAGCAGCACAGGAACAAGCTTTCTTCACAGATTTGGAGCCATCAAAACTTCATTTTTTACACGTATAACAGATTATTTATACTCCAAAAAGTTGGTAAAAAATTTAATGCAAGAGTCGAATTAGTTTTGAATCATTTAAGATAGTTTTAACAAACTTAACAGATTTTGTTAAGGATTTTCAAAAATCAATCGGTTGATTTCTCTAAACAACTTGTTGAATTGGTTTGACAGCAAGTCAATCAAAGTCAAGCTTTTCAAATCCTTTTCAAAAACCACTAAGTGTAAAACAACCGATTGAAACAATAAAACAACTGGTTGTTTTTCCAGTTCTTTAGAAAACACTCTTTTTTCAAAAGATCTTAATTAAAACAAGTTTGGATCATAACAAATAGTGGATTTAGAAATTCAAACTACCCAGAACACATACACACAAGCAGCACCCAGGCCTTCAAGCAATCCTCATAGATTTAGAGATATCAAAGCCTATCTTCAATGTTTTGATCATTTTATATATTATAAATACGAGAAAAGAAGGTATCAAGGTGTAGGAAGAAAAAATATAAATGGGAATGGAATTTAGAATAAAATCAATAAAATAGATTTTGAAAAAATCCCTTTAAATTTTAATTCTTCATTCTTATAAGTGGAAATTGGGGAATAGGTTTTGAAAAGAAAAATCCTTAATTATTTATGGAATCCTTCTTAACTTACTTTCACTAAGCATAGACAATATTTTTGTGATAGTAAAATAAAAAGATAAAAATAATATTAGTAAGTTAAACAATCAACATATAGTTTCACTACAAGAAATAATGATGATAGAGTTCCCAAAAGAGTGACGCAAAGAGCAAAAAAGAGACGTTACATGGGGCTAATGTGAGCTTAACGTCTCAATAGAAATGGAAGCTAATCTTTTGGTGGCTATACATTAGAGACGACCTCCAATGGGACACAAATTTACAAGGTAGTGTTGGCTAAGCCTACATAAAGAAAAATATATTATTTAACTATAGCATAGGTTCGGGGGACACTAAAATGTATATATAATTAAATAATTATTAAGAAGTGGACTTTAAGTCTATGAAATGTTTTAATCTCTAGTCGATGTAGGATCTTCAACACACCCCCTCACGCCGAGGCTACCAACTCGTGCGTGAGACTATATATTGTGGGTGGTCGGATAGCAGGTGGCTGATAAGCCCAACAAACAATCGTTAGAATAGGCTCAAAATAGCTCTAATACCATATTAAGAAGTAGGCTTTAAGCTTAACTCAACCTCATAAAACCAACTAATAAGGTGAGTTTTGCACTCACTTATATACTATGAAATGTCCTAATCTCTAGTCGATGTAGGATCTCCAACAATAATTAAACTTAGTGTCACCATTGGGGACACTACGTGAAAGAAAATGTGAGTAAATTGTTGTCATTGGGGACACTACCTGGGAAACAAATATTAGTGTCGCTTAGACCTACACTAAATGTAATAAAATATTAACTTACATCCACTTTGTGTCCTCATTCTCAATGCACTATCGTTCTGCAACTTAATTTTTTATTGAATCTACTTTGTGTCCTCATTCTAGATGCTAACTTATTATTATTATTTTAATAATTTTTAACTTGCATCCACTGTGTCCCCATTCGATACGCTAATTATTCTGTCACTTAATTATTATTTTAATAGTTTTTAACTTGCATCCACTTTGTGTCCCCATTCTAGACTCAATATTATTCTGTCACTTAATTTTTTTCATTGCATCTACTTTGTGTCCTCATTCGAGATGCTAACTTATTATTGTTGTTTTAATAACTTTTAGTGAGCTAAAAGTCTCTATTGTAGATACAATATTTGACATTTATTTTTGTGTCCAACTTGAGTAGATTTCACCCTTGCTAGTGACTTTTTTTTTTATAGTCCTCGCTTTTGTTGACAGCTAAAATGAATTTTTCTTGTAGTGTTTGAAGTGGTACAAGAAAGTTTATAATAAGGACATAATATAAGTATCAATTAAATTAATGTAAATTAAACAATAATATTTACAAATAAGAGATAGAATGAAAAATCTTAAAATATAGTCTCTATTGTAAACAATCTTCCTCTCTTATAAACTAATCATTCAAAATAAATAAATAAAAAAAAACCCTTATAAATATTTATCCAAAAAATCAGCTCAAATAAATCAATGGTGAAAAAAATTATAGATATAGTTCAAAAAATTATATTGTAGTAGGCATGTAAAAATAGTTATGATTTTTCTTCTTTCTCTATTTCTTTATTTGATGTTGTACTAATTCTCTCATATGAAAATACGAGTCATATACTTAAATAACTGAAATAAATGAGTTCTGAACGTTTCAACCGATTCTTCACCTAAAAATATCCATCAATAGATTAATTTCAAACTAATCTATATTTAAGTACTAATATTTTATTCATTTTGACCGAAACTTTATATATTTCAATTTTAATAATTTTAACTAGTATTAAAAATAAATAAATAAATCATGGCTTGTTTATACGTGTATGATTGTAAGTAATATTCTTGGTAGTTTACTGAAATTAATCTCTTCCGCGAATTTAAAGATACTAAAAGGTAACCTCAATTAGGTTTTATAGGGAAATCAAGATTAAAAAATATATGGTTATTTGCTTTAACATCATTAATTCAAATCGATTATTTATGGGTATAAAATTTACTTTATTTTAAGTAAGTTTTATTTAAGTTCTGTAACATACGTACCGAGACTCGGTAAAAATAATTGATAGAATGCATCTAGGGGTGACAAAGGGGCGGGTCGGCCCGCGATCCACGGTTTAACGCGAGGCGGGTTGACGTTTTCAACCCACTGACCCGTATTAGTCTGCCTCGCATAATCCGTAGCTAGCACAGACCAGTAGCGAGGCGGAGCGAGTTTGCCCGCTAGCCCGCAAAAAAATATAAAATAAATAAAAAATAAAAAAATTAATTGACTTAACAACAATGGTCCAGTGGAGGAGTGACAACTTTGAGTGAAAGAAAATTAGGTTTTCACTCAAAACACAACGCAGTTACGCTGTTCCAAAAAAACGCACACAACACATGACTCACTTTCCTTTGCAGCGCCGCCGCTCGCTCCGCTTGCGACTCCGCGTGGCTTCGCCTGCAATTGTTGATGCACACCGCTACTGCCTCTACTCCTCCTCTACGTTCCAAAAAAAAAAACAGGTCGGCTCGCGAACCAACCTGCATGCGCGGCGGGTCATGAAAACCAACCTGCATTTTGTATACGAGGCGGGCCAACCCAGCCCGCATTTTGCAGGCCTAAGTGGGATGGATCTATGCAGGGCAGGTCGGCCCGCTTTGCCACCCCTAAATGCATCTTAGATGACATGGTTGAATGGCTCTCAAAGATCCAACAAGTGTTATTTAACACACACCCTATGATCCCTTGATGAGCATAACTACAATACTAAATGTTACCTGATTTTGAGGTTAATTCGGTAACTTATCCTAATTCTAATCCAAATCTAATATCAAAGGTTCATTACGATCTTGTAAACGTGTACATCAATTAGGACAAGTGTACACATTAAATAATATTTATTATCCTCACTTACCACATACAAAGTACTAACTTAGTCATCTGAGTACCTTTTCCAGGTAACTCGCTTCACTTACTAGAGACCAAAACCTTTACGACATCGCAAACTAGAAGTATCTAGGAAAAGAGGATACTTCTCGGTCCAAAACAAATTTGAAACTTAATCATGTTTAAATATCTATGATCCCTTCTTAATGATGTATTTTATAAAAGTTAAACCTAGATTTATTAATTTTTCATAAACTCAGTGTGTATTGTCTTGGTTATATTTATTTGTTGTACTTTTTAATAAATGTAACGATTGAAGTAAATAAAAAAGTCAATTGTATATATAAAAAAATACCATCATGTCCTAAAGAAAAAAAAAAGCATAACAAAATTTGTATGAGTGATTCCAGGAAGTTATTATGTTTTTGAATTAGGTACTTTCTCCATTAAATCAAATCTACAAGTTAGGTTTTTCTTCTCTCTTTTTTTTTGTGTTAGAAGAATTTTGCATAACACAATGTAGCAAGCAAGGCCAACTCCATACATAATTTTGATAACTGTATGTAGCTAAATATTAAAACATTTAATGTAATATAAACTTTATTAGTTTTATTTATATACATGGTTTGATATCCAAAAAATGGTTACCTTATTCTCTTATATCATATTAATTCTTTAATACAATAGTCGATGATTGTTCAAGTGAAGAAAAATAAAATCTTGCATTTGACTTGAAAGTATTTTTATAGCTATTTTTTTAGATTGAAGATTTTTCTAATTTGGGCCATTTTCTTTCCCTTGTACAAAAGTGACAAATTGGATTAATCAAATATATATAATATATATTCCTTAAATTTGGATAAACCTTCACTAGAAAGTGAGGAAATTAGAAGAATTACATAAATGTTACTTCAGATTATAATAAATAAGACAAAAAATGTCATTAGTCCATTTTAATCCATTAGAAATTCAATACATTTAATAAAAATCCAATCCACCCATTAACAATTTTTTTTTCATAGATGGCTATATCTATTCATGAAAATAAAATTTTAAACAAATTAAACTATATTTTTATAATAAATAAACTGAACAGATTTCTTTGGAAATAAGTAAGATGAAATGGATTATTTTACTAACCTAAGTTCCATAGCGTAGTAATAAAATGAGATTAAATAAGTAGCGAAATCTTATTGAAGGCACAGTGTAAGTGTACTTTTTTTTATCAATATCTAAATTGTTTTTGTTAACCACTACAATTAGGGTTTTTGATTCTTTGACTAGGCTCTCATCTCATGTGCACCCAACCCAAGTTTTTCCATTTAACCATAACACGTGTTACCAATTAAAGTCATGCTCGTTGAGTAAATTATTTTTTTAAAGAAAATGTTTATTGATGTATAAAGATAAACTTATAATATATATAAAATATAAATTTAATGTCCCATTCACCACATTATCTTGCTAAACTTTCTTTATGCTCAATCATACAAAAAAAACATGGAACTACTTTTTGAGTTTCGTTAATATATTATATTTTGTAACTCATATTTTTCTTGTTCAGTTGTAAGAAATTATAGTTATGCTGTTATATAGAAGATATAAACCATGAGCTTTAGGAAAAGAGTTTACAAAACAGTGAAAGGAAATTTTTCTTTAAGTTCCTATCCATAAACTTTCTAAAGTGATTACATATATCAAATGCCTTTGTGATGTGTTTGGATGAGAAAGTTTTGAACAGTAAATACTTTATAAGGATGAGAAAAAAATCCAATCCATAATTATCTAAATCCATATTAGTTTTAATCATTTAAATGGATTTATCTCAAATCCAAATCCATATTTTTGGATTTTAAATCCAATCCATTTAATTGGATATGAATTAGATATAGATTGGATACATTTTTAGAATATCCAAATTGTATTTGGGTTGGATTTTGACTTGGCCTAGTCCAGGTTGAGCCAAGACAATTCGGGTCCAGGTTGAGCAAAGACAATTCAGGCCAAGGTTGAGCAAAGTCGGTCCAAGTCTACGTCAAGTTGAGTCGTCCGGGCCCAAGTCGAATCGAGTTGGTATGGGTCAAAGTCGAGCCAAGTCATTTCGGACCAAAGTCGAGCCAAGTCAACCCTGGGCCAAGTCGAATTGAGTGGCCGATATTGAGTCGACCCGAGTCTTTCGGGTCCAATAGTGAGTCGATTGGCCCCGGGGGCCGGAAATATTACTTTGTATGAAGAATTTAAAATACTTCATTGATATTTATAATAATTCAGTTTGACATTGAAGAGGAGTAATGCTCGAAAATAATGGATACTTTGAAAGGACAACTTCTATTTTATCAAATTTGTCATTTGAGCTTATAACAAACAAGAACAATTCTTCCACTAAAAAGCAATCATAATCATATCAGAAAGAAAAAAATTCAGAAGAACGAAATTGCTTTTTAGTGTAGTAAGAAAAGATTCTGCTCATGTTGCAGCATATTCAATTCCTTTATGACACTCACCTTCATTATCAGATGATAGGACCGCCACCTTCATGAAGTGCGGAAAAAATTGGCCAATTTTTCTGAGACAGATTGTAGACCTTTGTCCAATGATTCTTCTCCTCCTTCATAATCATCATCTCCTTCAAGGATTAAATGAACCCCACATTTTTTTAACTCCAACCCCGTATCAAAAGGTGGACTTCTCTTGCTCACACAAAATGTATCAGCATCTTTTAAAAAGGCTACCAGCTGATGGTAATCATGGAACCTACACAAGTGTATGTGTTCTTCATCTGTCTTAGGCACCCCACAGATGTTTAACACTGTACTAAAGAGAGTTCTGCCCCCTTTCAGAACATTTGCTTG
>Ga0123342_1005162_pt1 | contig 19245 bp, 6 predicted proteins | sample Turbeawhitnodule_FD_89960 | JGI IMG/M metagenome (GOLD analysis project Ga0123342, IMG submission 89960) | Root nodule microbial communities of legume samples collected from Mexico - Turtle bean Mexico white nodule | ecosystem: Host-associated > Plants > Roots > Nodule | place: Mexico: Nepantla... | reverse complement strand
TGGTTTAGCTCTGTTGGAGGATTGAGAAAAGATTAATCTTTAGAGAACCTGTGAAGAATTCAATGGTGGAAGAACTTGGGATCAACCGTTTTTTATTTGCTATTTTAATCTCTTTTATATTTTTTGCATAACTATCTCAAACCCCCTTTTCATCTTTATTGTTATTGCTAACTTTTATTGCTTGCAGATAGATTTTAAACCCTGATCAATTGATTTTACTATTGGATTCGTTGGGAGACGACTTGGGGTCATCTGGCCACAATTAACTATCATCTTTCTAGTGTTAGACAAGTCTACGCTAGAATCATATTAATTTGACAACAAAACGACAGCTATCAGTATGGACTGATGTTTGTTTGTGTATTAAGTATTGATGTCTATGTGGTAACAAAGATCTCCGAGGTTCACTGATGATCTAAGTCACATAGATTAAAATATCAAGTGGTGAGAAGCTGATGGGGGAGTTCATTCACACCCTCACATATGAGATGCACAACTTGGGTTGTATTGAACTTACCCTGATCCTTTCTTTTGGATTCACTAGTAATCTTTAGATCAGGTGTTGTGCCTTTTGGGATGTTCATGAAAAAGAAAATAACCTGAAAAAAGTATTGATCTCATTATTGCCAAGAAGATAAGTTCAATTCCTATGTTATTATTTTCGTCCTCCGCATCAAAGATTGTCACTTGCAAATGTAAGTAGTCAATCGTAGTATTGATGTCACATAATAAGAAAAATTTAGGAGAAAATTTTTGGAAATGCCCAAATTGAAACGTAAGTAAATAATTTTTTTTAAATTACGTTGTGAGTGAATATATGTTCTTGGTGTGTTTGATCACATGGGGTAAATTAAATCATTATTGTTTGATATTGTGTATGGAGGAACCTAGTTCATGCAAAGTTTTTGCTTGATTAAAATGTTTTGTGGATGGAAACAACACATTTGAAAATATGATAGTTTGAGTGAGGCATACGTGTAGGACTGGGGACTTGAAGCTAAGGGTTGTTGGATTAACGAAGGTAGAAAAAGGAAATTAAGATGAAATTGCAAGTTTAAGAAAAATAAATTGAAAGACTAGAGAAAAAATGTTATGGTTATTCTAATAAAGTTGTGGTGTCAAATTGAAAAATTACAAGAAAAATAATTGTTTTTAAAGAAACAAGGTGAAGGTGTTAGGTTTTGTAATCATAGTTATATAATTATTCATAACTTGTTAGGATATTTTTATTATATTTTTATAATTGTTCATAAATTGTAAGTGTTAAATTGTAAGTATTGTGTTAATAGAGTAATAAGTGATTTTTATTTTGAAATAGTTGTGTTACAGGTGTGGTAGGTTGAATTGTTTAATATGGAAAGTCTGAAACACATAATTGTATACATTTTTTTTCAATAAAAGAGTTTACATAGTTGTTAATTGTGTAACAACATAAGAGTTAAACAAAGGAGAATTACAGTAAGACATGTGAAATTAAAACAATGTGATCTCCAAAAATAAAATAATAAACAAAATACTTAAGGTTCTCATGCCTTTGAGATAGTCAAAAGGTGCAAACAATTGCACATAACACTAAAAGAGAGTAAACTAAATAATATTCCTCAAAATAAACAAGTGTTTTTTCTAGTCCAACATAAATGTTTTATAAAAATCATAATCAAACAATTCCTATTATTATAAACACTTGCCTTCAAATAGTCATTTTTTTTTTCATTGTTTGTTACTATATTTGGTTGAATGATTCCTTTATATTATTAGAGTTTTCTTGTGAAACATTTTTTCACATCATTCATGTCAAAACACTAAAAAAAGTAAACTAAATAATGTTGCTCAAAAATAAATAAAAAAAGTGTTTTTTTCAATTCAACATAAATGTTTTATAAAAATCATAATCAAACAATTTCTATTATTAGAAATACTTGTCTTCAAATTGTCATTTTTTTTCATTGTTTATTATTATGTTTGTTTGAATGATTCCTTTAATTTATTAGAATTTTCTTGTGAAACATTTTTTCACATCATTCATGTCAAAAAACAAAAATTCTAGTCATAGTACTATTATGAGATTACATAACTAGTCATTGTATCTAGTTGTATGGTTAACAACCTTAAATGACCAAGTATTTTTTATTGGGTTTGCAACTCTTCGAGATCTTAGGTACAAGTTTGTCATGAACATTCTTTATATTTTATGTCTTTTTCATATATGCTATAATTTCTTTTGTAGTTGGTGCCTTTGATGACCTCTTTAGCATTACTTTTTCCTACAAAATAACCAATTAGTATTATTATACAGGAACCATCTTAGTAGTATTTTCAACTTTGGCCTATTTATCCTAGTCAAACAAGAATTTCTTAAACATCTATCTTTAAGTTATGTAGCATATTACCAAAGTTGTGTTTATTGTTTGATGAAATCACCATCAATGACCTCATTCACAATTTGTTAGTCCTCCCATGCCCTCGACAAGGATATTCCAATCGAATAACTAGTCTTGATTTCACTAATGATATCCTTTAACGACATGTCAACTAATGGAGTTCTCATCTTGTTGATTAAGACCTTATCAACTTATGATGATTTGACACTTTTTTTAAAAAAAATCTTTCAATATGTGTTTAGGATTAAAGTCTTAAGTGTGCATCTCTTTGACTAACCAACATTGCTAACACAAACAAAATTATTCACAGAATGTTTACATCTTGCCTTTTCCCACTTTTTTCATTCAAATAAAACTTGATCTCTTTATCATTCAACATATTATACTCTAATATAACTTCTTTAAATAATTTGATATAACAAAACTCCAAACCAAATTTCCATTTAAAATATTTAAGTGATTGCTAATTAGATCTTCCGTATCTTTATTGGGAACATATCTTTCATCTAAACCATCACTGGTAAGCATCTCTCTAAGATACTTATCCTTAAGGTCTTCCTCAAGCAAACCCTATGACATAAATTCTACAACATTTTCAACCGTTGTGCTATACCTAGTTAAATGCATTATGTTTCTTCCATGTTGGACCTTTTGGCTACCATTCTTCTTTCTTTTTCTTTATCATCATTGACATTCCAAATATGCCCAAATAGGGATGGCAATGCAGGGCGGACAATGCGGACTGGCCCGCCCACCCCGCAGGCCACTACCAAAAAGCGTGAAACAGACTCATTAATCTAGTCCGCTAATTTGCTTAGGTTTGCCCTGCATAACTTGCAGTCCGTGCAAGCCAACTGTGGATCGTACGGCGTGACGGGGCAGGTTGACCCACTGGCCCACATAAATAATAAACAAAAATTGTGAAGAAAGATTATACCTTACTCATTATTACATTTATTTTATTTTATTTAAAAAATTAAATTTAATGTACTAAAAAATGGAATGTTTTACTTTAATCATCTAAATGAGTTAATATTAAGACTGAGAGTGTATCTAATTTTAAGTAAAGTCTTATATTTAAAATTTGTTAATAAAAAATAATATAAGGAAGAGATTTCAATACGATACTCTTTAACAAATTAGTCATCTTCATTAAAATATTTTGTAGCAAGATACTATGATATATTTACATATATAGAGGAAAAATAAATGCAAAACAAAACTTTAATTATTTTTAATCAAACCTTCTAACAACCCTCATACTTGAATTCATATTTTTATCTTAATTAAATAAATTGAAACATGGATAAAAATTTTAATTTTTCAGCCGAAGAAATAATTTTTTTTTATAATTAATGAAATTTTAATTTTTTTGATTTCTTTTTCTTATGTGGGTTGGCCAGTAGGCCACCTCTTATGCAAGACGGGCAGTGAAATGAGTCTGCATTTATTGTAAGGGAGAGGCCAAACACAAGGTAGGCTTATGCAGAACGGAACAGACTGCATTGTCATCCCTCAGTCCAAATTAAGAATTACTCTAAAAAACACTAAATTATTTTTCACCACAAAAGTTAATATCATCTTCATCATCAAATACATAAACAACTTCAACACAAACATATTTGGTGTTAGTAAATTTTTTAATACTATGACTAACATTGTTGTATCTATCCTCCTCACTAGCCTTATCCGCTTATCCGCTTCCATTGTGTGATCATAACTTTTGGTTGGTATTGTCTTCCTACATTTACATTGCAATCGACAAAATTTTGGAATAAGTAAACCAAAGTCCTTATCTAAACCAAATGTTTTGTCTTCCTCAATAATAATTACATCAAACATCTCTAACATAAACATCCCTAACATAATCATTACCACTAACATAATCATTACCAATGTAAATTTTGGAATAAGTAAACGAAAGTCCTTATCTAAACTAATTGTTTTCTCTTCCTCAATAATAGGTACATTAAGCATCCTTAACATAATCATCACTAATGTGGAAGAAATTGCCATCCACAACACCATCATTCTCACCTGCACACTCCACAAACATTTCAGGAAATAGCACACCTTTAGTGTTACATTGTTTTCGATAATCTCCTTATACTCAAAATCAATAATCTTCCACCATAGTCTCATTGTTTGCTCACCATATCCAAAAACTGTTTTTTTTTTATCATTTAAACAACCATCAAACATTTCACATTTGTATCAATAATTAATCACCCACAATTTCATCAAAAGTAACATAAAAACACAAGAATACAAGACAAATTCTTATCTTGAATTCCAAACTCTGTACACAGCACCATTTAAAAAACGAAATGAGAATCACATTTTTGCAAACATATAAGTAATTAGAGGATAATGGGAGCATTTTCCTTCTAAAGTCCCACACACTTCCAACATTGTCGCTGCCTTCATAAATGTCACTTTACTGACATCATTCCATACTTCTAGCAAAATCGTGTAATTGTTATGAAAATTAATATTTTTAGTTCATATATAAAGATTAAATATTTATTATTAAGGATAAAGTGATAAGTTATGCCCAATTTAACAAATTTATAAAATTAACTAATTTACCTATTTTTTGGACCACATAATTCGACAGTGTGCCTTATAATAAAGATCAAAGTAATACAATTTATAACATAAGACTAGAGAGAAAATACTTAAACGAACATTTACTGAAACAAGTGTGAATATTAAGATAGTTGATGAAACCATATGTTCATTCATATTATTTCAATCTAATTTGAAAAATATTGATTTCAAATTTGGATTGAAAATAATGTAACATGAATAAGGATATAAAATAATTCAATATACAATTTGTTGGCTCATAAGTTTGATTTTGGATTGAGCAGGACATCCTTAATTTGAAGCTTGAGATAAAGTAGTAAAATAGTTCTATCTTTCTAATAAAAATGTCTCTGTCCTTGTGAAGATAATGCTCAGAAAACAAGAGGCCCAAAATAGTTGAACCCAGCCGAGAGCCCCTTTCTCCCTTGGTTCCCTTCATTGTTTTCCAACCCATGCAATGCAAATACATGCTTCCACTGCCATGAAAAGATGATTGCCCTCAAATCCATTCATCCTTCCACTCCTACCAATATCAAGTATAACATCCACCGCAGCGGAATCCTCAACACAAAAGGTTATACTGTGTGCCTCTGCAAGTCCAATGAATCTGATTCTCAAGCTCCCCAACCAGGAGATACACGTAAGCAAGAACTGCTAGTACAAATTGCAATGCTTCAAACTCAAAAAGTCCGTCTCACAAATTATATAGATGAGAGATCTGCATATTTAGCCAAGTTCGGTGAAGAAGCCAAGGCTGAGTTTGACAAGATTGGAGAAGATGCCCTCCAAGGATTAGATGAAGCTAGTGCCAGAGTACGCTTCAACTTTTGAGTTAACTTTTTTATTTGTATTTTGTTTTGGTTAGGAAAAGGCTCAAACCACGGTTAGGGAAAACTTTGTCTCTAGTGCCAAACACTAACCAATCAATCATCAAGCACAGCATGAAGGAAAATCTACATGCCAAAGGTATTTTAGTAATAACCTCTTGTGTTCATTTGTGTTTGGCAGATAATAGCAAACATAGAGAGCCAGAAGGAAGAGTTTGAGGAATCTGCAGAACTCTTCAGACAAGAGATTCAGGAGCGCGAAAAGGAACTACATGAGTTTGAAGTTCGAATGGAGGATGGAAGAAACGAAGGGCTATTCTTTAAGAACCTTAGAAAGAAGGCACCTGTTGACAAAGCAAAAGCTAAAGAGGAGGCAGAAAAAATAAAAAATGTAGCTAGAGAAAAAGCTGGTAGCAGAACAAGAAAAGGCATGTACCTCTTCTTTATTGGCCTGCTTACCTTTGCAATAGTTGATTCTACTGCCTCATCATCAACTGATTGGAGGAAAGAAGCAGTTCTTGGAGCTATTCTTCTGGCTTTAGTTTGTCAGCTCATCTACGAACAGTCGATGTCATCAGAAACTGGAAAAACAATAAAGGCCGATACTGAAGAAAAAAAGAACTGAAGTTCAACTTATACTGAGATTAACTACGAATTTCTGGGAAAGAAAGAATTATTTAATGATATTGCATGAGCAATAAACCCAGGTGGAAGCTTATAACTTGGGCCTGATAACATCATGCAGCTTTGCTTTGGCATCAACAACAGCAGATATTGGTTACAATCACCAAAATCTGGGTAACTAGGTTACGTGTGATGCTTTTCCTTCATATATTTTGTTAAAACAGAAAAACATACTCTTATAATTATCCTAGCTTTTAGAAATGTACATTTGTAAGCTAACTTGTATCTCTGTATCTCCTGTCATGAACTAAGAACTACACAATGTTATTAATTTCTGTACTGCTTAACAAGTTGGTTAATCAATTAGAAAAGTATAGTAATTGCTGCCTGAAATTACAATAAGGCCTGAGGCAGATAAATATCCCAAAAATCCAAACTAATTACCCTTTTCTGTTCAGCCAACTCCAAAATTTAGGCACCCCATAAACAAGCTGCATTGCACCCAAGTACCTGATACCGTAATGTGCCTATGAATTAGATGTAGTCCATCGCCAGCAGCTATTTGCCCAGGGCCTTTAAATTTCCTTCAAATCGCTAGCAGGAAGCATAAAAAATGGTGCTTGGACTCATACCTAAATATCTCAGGAATCCCTTTTCCTGTGAAAGACCAGTAAAATCTTGTGTTTTGGTATAATACTTGTAGGCTTGTAGCTGATGTTGTCAACTAGTGGGAAAAATATTGAAAAAATTATTTTACAAAATTAGTGCACATCACAAAAGAATCAAGTCGAAGCACCTTAAAATATCAATGCTCTAACTAATATATTCCAGGTAATGGCAGTTGGCAGAACACCATGCCCCAAAGCATCATTTAGAACCTCAATTGCATCTGTTACTCTACCACAAGAACAGAGTCCCTTAAGAGTAATATTATACGAGATGATGTCGGGTTGTAGCTCATCTGCTGAGATGTGATCCCAAATCATTGATGCCATTTTGCAGTTTCCAACTTTGTAAAAACCCTCCATAATGGTATTGTAAGTCACAAGGCTAACACACTTCCTCTGCCTCATCTTTGAATAAAGCTGCAGAGCATCCTCCACTTTGCCAGAACAACAAAGTCTATGGATGACAATGTTGTACATAGTAATATCAGGCATATGCCCTGTGTTAAGAAACTGATGCCACAACCTAAGGGCTGTCTCCCCCATCCTGTTCCCATAAAGACCATCTATCAACATACTGCATGTGATAATATCTGGTTTCCATCCTTTTTGCAACATTTCATTAACATAATCAGAAGCCTCAGGAAATCTTCCAGCTCTCAGTAATCCATTTATAAGAATATTATAGGACACAACATTTGGTGAGCAACCTTTGCGGCTCATTTCCCTAAAAGCTTTAACAGCACTGTCAAGTTTGGAATGTTTAACAAACCCATCAATCAGCACATTACAAACATAAAGGTTCAATTGACAGCCACGCTTATTCATAAGTTCTACAACTCCACTCACCTCATCTAATCTTCCTTCTTTGCACAAAGCTTTTATCATTGAGGAGTAAGTAAAAGCATCCACATCCACACCACCTTCCTTCTGTTCAGCCTCTTCCAACACCCGCAAAGCCCAACTCACATGTCCATTCGTACACAAACCCTGAATCATCACACAATACGTAGCAGAATCTGCCTTCGACAAACTACCCCACATCGACATGGCCTCCTCAACCTTCCCATTCTTAAACAACCCCTTGAGAAATATGTTATAACTTCTCACGTTTCGCAAACCCCAGTTCCCCATCTCCTCCCACAACTCAACACATTCCTCAACCTTCCCCGCCTTACAAAACCCATTAAGCATTGCATTACCCGTAACAGCATCAGGCCTAACCCCTCTTCTAACCATCTCCTCGTAAACCCTTCTAGCTCCATCCAAATCCCCCGCTTCACTCAACCCATGTACCAAAGTACTATACGTAAACAAATCATGCCTCCTGTCATTCATCTTCATCCGCTCCCATATCTCCAAACCCTCACCAAACCTCCCACACTTACACAAGCCACTAATCATCACATTATAACTCACCACACTGGGAAACATCGACTCCTCCCTCAACAACCTCTCCCACATTTCTCTCGCCTTCACAAAATCCCCCCTTTTGAAAAACCCATCAATGATCATGTTATAACACACCACATCAGGTTCCACCCCTCGCTCACGCATTTCATCAAACACTTCAAGCGCAAATCCCAAATCCCCACTCTTCGCCGTTGCACCAATCAAAGTACCGTAAGTGACCTTATCAGGGATCAACCCCGCATCCGACATCCACGTCAGCAAACCCCTAGCCTTCTCAAACTTACGCTTCTTACACAGAAGCTTCGTGAGAACGTTGTAGGTTTCGACGTTCGGCGACACGCGCGCGGCTTCAAAGTACTTGAAGAAGTCCTCAGCCCGTGCCCATTGGTTCGATTCAACGAACGCGTTGAGGAGGGTGTTGAAGGAGAGTACGGTGGGGGTGCACCCGAACACGTGCGGCATAGTTTGGAACACGTGCAGTGCTTCGTCGGGCATGCGGTTTTTGGCGTAGGCTTTGAGGAGAGTGAGGGGCACCTCCTCGGGGCAGCGGCAGCGAATGGAGGAGACGATGCGGGGCGTGTGGGCGAGGAAGAGGGCGTGGTCGGCGGCCAGGCGGCGGAGGATGTGGTGGAAGATGGCGGAAGAGGGGAGAAAGCCGGGGCGGCGCGCGGCGGCGTCGAAGAGGTGTAGGGCGGAGAGAGGGGACTTCTGGGCTTTGAGCAGCTTGAGGAGATTATGGGAAGAGAAGGACCTGCGAAGCTCCACCATAACACTGGAGAGTGGAGACCGGGGCGGAAACAATTTCCCCTGCATTGCATATTTGCGTTTGATTGTATAGAGAGTTTGGAATACCCTTATTATAATGTCTGTTTGTATTAAAAGATAAATAGAAAGAAAATCATATGTAACTTAAGTATAGGATATAGGAAGAAGAATTTTAGGAGGTTAATTTTGTTTTGTGAAGAATTTTTAATCTTAATAAACAATTTCAAAAGAAATAAAATGGTAGAAAATTATAAGAGTAATTCATTCTTGGTTTAGATTGAATTTTTTTTTACTCAAATGAGTTAAAGATTAGGGTCGAATTTCTCTTTATCAAGGATCTAAGATCTTTGGAGCTTTGTTGGATCTTCGATATTCTTGGTAGGGGTATTTACGATTATACTTTGACGTTCAAGTCAATTTAGGTATTTAGTTTAAGGTTTTCACCTATTTATAGTGGTAGTATTGGTCTTCGGTTGTATGAATGGTTAAATTATACCAAATAGGGCCCAATTGTCCCTCAATAATGATTTATGGATGTTTACTATGTATTGATCTTAATGATGTTGTTATTTTTTTTCCTACTGTGTGGGATGAGATTCGTAAGGAGTGTCGAGATGTCAAGTAGCAGGATAGGTCTTGGCAATCGGCAGTACACTTGCTTCTCAAGCTCGGGTGTAGCGAATAGTCTAAATTTGAAACAAAAGTTCGTTTCTTCGATTAGTCGATGTGTGGTTGCCTGACCGACAATGTTACATGGTCTGACTTATCGACACTCCGTTTGAAATGATCTAATGGTTGAGATTGGTCATGAGACAGTTTGTCTTCGTTTGTTTTTGCGCCTATCAATAACGTGTGTCGTGGGTTCCACATTTTGTCCGAGAGTCTGTTAGTTGAAGAGTCTTCCTAGAGATAACCATATATTCCCTTTTCGCTAATAGTTTGTTTTTGTCCGAATCAAGGGATTTCGATAAGGGGGTGCCAAATTATTTTGTAAATAACAATTATAATTTTAGTGACTCTGGGAACACTAGTAGGTCATCATCGTGGGTCTGTAGGTGGGGCTGACAATGTGTCAAAGTTGTTGCCTCTCATATCTCCAGGTGTGCCTAAGGAGTTAGGTGATAATGGCATTGGGAAGTTCGACTATGTGTGGGTGGATAGTCGAGTTTGGGAGTTCTTCTCGAGATATCGACATGCCTTTGTGCTTCAGTCCTTTGCCGACAAGTGTAGATATCCTTGAAGATGACATCTCGGATGGTATAATTTTCTTGTGCAGGTGTAAGGCCTTAAATGTTGTCTGCCTTGGACGAGAAGAATCATTTGAGGATTTTTTTTAATTTTTATTCTTATCTAATGTTTGATTGCCACTGGACGAGTTCTCTATGAGGGTCATGCTACTTTAAATGTTGCACCCAAATAGTTGGACCTCGTTGCAGACCTTGTGGCTACTTTGCGAGGCCTTGAGTTTGAAGTCTACTTTGAGGTCCTTTATCCACTTTTATAGCACTAGGCGGGGAGACTTAATAGAATGGTTGTCATTGATTGATCAATTGAGAACCAACCTCCTCACCTATTTCATTTTGTCTTATAAGAACTTCAAGGCGAGATTATTTAAAATTGTGGTCGAAAGGGTGTGTCGCTCATATTTTTATGATGGTGAGACTCCTTGATTTCCATTTTATTGGACTAAAAACCCAACATGATATCATGTGTGGCCAAGGTCAATGGTGACCAAGGACGACTTGGAGATGTTGTTGAATTTAGATTGGCTTCCAGACAAGATACCTATTCAGCTTCTACTTTAAGGATACTTGTTCTCTCAAAATTTGTTAATGTTGATGGTATGTTATTTTTGTCTCTAAACATTGCTTAATGTTTATATGTGTTGAATTGTTTTTTATGCTGGTATAATGGCTTGTGTGAATCCAAATGACAAGAATTATTTTAAAGAGTTAAGAATGTGGTGACAAGCGAATGTTGTTGAAAAGGAAAAGGGAAATGGTGCAGTGGAGGTCATGATGCCGGTTATAACCGTTCTGACACCTAAAAATGTTTCTCCCCCATTAATCCAAAAAAAAAGTTAAAGGACAAGGAAAAGGATCACATCAAGTTCCCTAAATGGCACTTAGGTTGCTCGTCCTCAGGGAGGCCCTGAGGTCCGAGTTCGTCTAGCCTGGACTTCCTACGTCATGATCTCCATGTGACCGAGGGGTCACGATCAACTTGAACCCTTATGATCAAGAGGCCCTCGTGTCGGCCACACTGAGCGAACTTCATGATGTGATCATAGAGCTGTGCCTGCGAAGTTTGGTTCTTTGGAAAATGTTCTTGCAGAGTCAGACTTCTCCTTACTATGCTTGCTCTGGGTCCAAGATCTTCGGTCTCCTCAGGTCTTTGGTCTTCTTAACAAGGATATCTACGATTATACTATGAGACTCAAGTTAGTTTGAGTTAAGTAAAATATATTAGTTTAGGATCAAAATTACATTACATTTCATCTTAGGGTGTTTACCTATTTATAGTAATAATGTTCGACCTTCAGTAATACAAATGGTTAAATCCGAAAGTTCAATTATCTATTAATCCAATTTATGAGTGTTTAGTGTATAATAATATTTAATGATATTGCTAGTTTTTTATGCTATGTGAGAGAAGATTCATGAGGAGTACCAAGATGTGAAGTAGCTAGACTAAAATCGAAAACTAAACAGTAAAAAAACATTGTTATTTTAACATAGTTATTTCTTTAAACATACCCGAGAATATATAGACTCTGTTTCTCTTGACCAATGGTAATGAGATTTTTTTTTATTGAGAGCATTATTTCTCAATTATGTGAAGGTTATTTTATCACACCAAATAAAATCATTTGTATAAAATGAGTCCAATTCATACTCAAATAAAACACATTAATTATGATCAGATTACAAATTCCAAGTCAATACCAAATTTGACTTAAAGCTAAGGTTGGGAATTTTATTGAAAATTTTCAGTGGAAAATTCCTAAGATAATATAGCATAAATGTCCTTCTTTGTTTGAGGACATTAATAGAGTGGCTATTCCTTATGATCAAGCTGCTAATATATATAGTTAGATGAAATAATGTTGAAGATGGAATTCTGAGTTGGAAAGAAGCTTATCACTTGAATCACCAAAGTGGTTAATGGCATGGAGTATGTTCAAATGGCATAATTGGATATACCTCTCTCAAGGTCCTGCAGTGCCAATGCTACCATAATTTATAATTAGTTTTAATATAATAAATATAACATGTTTCGTTTGTATGATATAAAATAAAAAAATAATAAAACTTTAATTCTGTTAACAGATGTATTTGTTGAAGAAAAAATTAAGATTAATATGTAATATGACAATTACATCTTAATGCTAATTCTTTTTTAATAATAGGTTACTAAACAACGTAAATACTTCATTAATCATTAAAGAAATTCAACCAAAAATAAAATAAATTAAAGTTTTTATTAAAAAGATTGGATTTTTTATTATACTAATAATATTTATTGTACTTGATCAATTATTTATCTATTTTTTAATTTATTGTTGAGATTGCGGTCAGTAAAAATAAAATCACCTTTAAAAATGACTAACTAAATTACCAAAGACTAAAATAGAATTTTTGCTAATGTGTCGAACTCGCAGCGTGTATGCTAAACTATAGGTTAGTTTGATTTAATCTAAGTTTGGTAACTTTTTATTTATGCCGACAGCATGTATGCTAAATTGTTTTTATATTTAATAATTTAATTTATATTTTAGTTAAATAACTTTTTTTCATATATTCAGGGTTGTTATAAGGATGTAAAAACAAAATAGTGTTGTCAAAAGTTCATTTTCCTATATCCATTTGGGTTTCTGTAATTGATCTCGAGTACAAGAGGAAGAAAGTTAAAACGTTGAATCTAGTTATTTTTGCTTTAAATAAAATTTTAATTTCTGGTGATGAAAAATTGTCACTAAACGTAAATTATAAATTTTAATTTTAAAATTAAGATTGATGGTTAAAAAGTGTGTCTACTCCTAAATCTAAAACCCTTGGAATTTGCAATAATAACCATGATGTCTTAGTTGAAGAGAAAGGATGACATTGAGCTATTTTTAAAATGAAGGATCAAATTGAATTGTTCAATAACAAAACCTAAACTAAACCCATATATAGATAGATAAAAGGATTAAATAAATAATTTAGCATTTAATTTATAATATAAATACTTAATATATTTTTTTAAAAGGAAATATTTGATTAAGAATTGGTAATTATTTCAATACTCATTGTGTAGTTAGGATTTGATTGGGTTTTAATTATTAACTATTAGTTCTTTTTGCAAGTAGTTTATAAAATGCTTTCTTGTTCGTGTTTAAGGTTTACACCATTTTCCGACGTTAGCAGAAGGAAGAGCAATCGATAGTCAAAGTGAGTTTTGTATTTTTTAACTTAATTCTAATATCTCTTAACCTTTTTGAAAATCTTCAACTAATTTCAAATTGTAACCTTAATCATGCCCTTTATAATGTATTCTTTATTTTTGTTCTTCAACATTTTTCGAGCCAGAACACATATGAATGCAAATTTAAGATTGATTTTGGTATTAACACCTCTAACAAGTAGATCATATCGATTTGTTATTCCACTTATTTGATTTTTTTATTTATTTGATGCATAAGATACAATATATAAGTATAATATCAATTAAGATAAACAATCATTTTTTTTAAAATTAATATATATATATATATATATATTTAAAATATTTCATTGAAGTTAGAGCATGAGACAAAAGATATTGGGTTAAGATTTCAGGTATGAGTTTGAGTTTCATATTGAGTATGAACGAGTAAGATGAATAGTATATAAGAAAGAACACTCACAAATTCATTATCTTAAGATTTTAGGGTAAAGATGGATTTTTGATATTTTATGTGGTTTGCTAATAGTTAATTGGTGTAAAATATTTTCGACCTTTCCCCTTAAGAACCTAACAAATTGTTGTAGTGAGCATGGACCAAACATGTAAACGAGTGAAGAATCTTATATTTGAGGATTTCTTATATCAAAAGCATTTTTGACAAGGCTTTCATATGAGGCCATCATTATTTCTTTTCGTGGAACTATCTACTCCATTTTCTAACATTTCCCTTAGGTTGAAGTCTAGAAAAACTTTTTGCAAGAATTCATGATCTTCCCAAGTTGAATAGTAGAGCTATTGTTGTTCATCCTTGGAGTGTGGTTACCTAGAATATGATCATTATGAAACCCCAAAGGAAATTGGTTTTGTGGAAGCATAATTATTTATCCTTTATGAGTAGGGTCGTTTGATTAACTCAGTTTTATTCACAATATCGTTATTTTATGTGTTTTTCTATAAAATGCTAAGTATAGTGGCAACACAAATTAGAAGTGTATATATCTATTTTTTTTAGTGGAAGAATGAAGAGGATAAGAAGAGTGCTCGGGTAATATGGAAATATGTTTATCGACTTATAAAGCAAAGAGATCAAGAATAAAAGATGTCAAACTATTTAATGAAGCACTCTTAGCAAAATAGACTTGGATAATTTATCACTCTAACAAGTCCCCATGATGCTCTATCTTGGATGCAAAGTATGGAGGTTGAAAGATCACTTTAAACTCTAATAAGTACATGCCAATATGATGGAAGGATTTAAAGTTATGTGTGGAATGGCTAGTCATTCTAATTGGTTTTAATGAATGGTCAATTGGAAAATTGGTGATGGAAGTAACATAAACTTCTAGAAGGATAAGTGGGCGAGTGATAGGATAAGGAGAAAAAGAAAGGAAATTCAATAGGGTAAGAGAAAAGGGTCTATATATGAAGAATTGTGTGTCCACACCTCTAATATCTAAGTTATGATATGGATTTGGTGATGTTGGTAAGGTATAATTACAAGTATGACTGCTAATATGTGTATATAGTCTTGGTGGTAATACCTAAAGAGGTTATTTTGTCTCCTTATGGTAGTTAGAGGCAATTTCAGGATGTAGAAAATTGTTCAATGCAGTTAGGGGGTCGCAAAGGCATTACAAGACAAAAAACATTTTTTTTCCTAGGTGTGAGATGTAGTTTTTTGATAAGATGTTTTTGTTTGCTAAAAGAAAAATTAATGACTTGTTATGATGGTTAGTTGCTATTATGTGTTAGCTACTGTCTTGTGTTTTAGTAGTAGAGTGTGACTTTGTCCCAAATATTGCATATGAAAGCGACTCTTATGTAAGATATTGTTAGCTAAATGATGTTAGGTGCATGTTATTTGTGTTTTGGTTTGCATTGTGAATGACACAATACTCAATAGATTAGAGGGAACCATATGTTGATGGTTTTATATAAAGAAATGTGGTGTCTCGAAGAGTTGTAGTGCATGGTTCATGAACTTGAGTGGTCTAAGAAGGTGGAATTATCTAGTAGTACATTTTGGTAGATAAGGGGAGAGTAACACAAGTTGATAGAGAGGTTGAGATTTAGTAGTAATCATAGCATATATTTGTTATAATGGGTTGTTTTTAGCATTTTCATGCCCATACTCTATATAAAGCTTATAAAGCTTAGAATAACAGAGAGCTCTAGTTTGTTATTTGAATTTACATGACTACATCATACATAATGCAACTTATTCCTAGCTAGAATAACAATGGTCTAAGTGGTTTTTGGCCTGCCATATTTGCATTCACGTTGTATATGTATAATTATAGGCTTGACTTATCCATCTAAGTTTCATTTGAATTTGAAGAGAAGTGGATCATGTTCAATTTTGAAAATGTCGCTTATCTCATAATTGTTGCAAACAATGTGTATGAGTTTACGAACAATTTGAAGGTGACTGATTTGGACTCTTGTATTCATATTAAAACTATTTTTTGTGTTGAGCTTGGTATGGATGAGCTAAAATGAGAATGTGTTTGTATAAGAAGGTGCTCTATATAGGTAGCTTGTTATAACTAACTATAAATATAAGAAGGGTCTATTTTCTTACACTTCAAACAATATGTACCTCCCATTAGTTAGTAAAGAAATTATTTGGAGGATTTTTTCTGTAGATGGTCCTTTTAGTTAACATGATAACTGGATATTAAGTATTTATGTTCCATAAAGATAAATAGTATAATAATTCATTTTATGTAAATGTATATTCTTTTAGTTTTTTTTTCTTTCAAAAGTTTATATAGGGTTGGGATACTCTAGTGCCTTTCTTAATGTTAATTTTTAGTCAATTTTAAAGAAAATATAAGAACAAGCTTTCATAATATTTTAGATAAAAGTGTCAAAATATTTTTTTTATGTCATGTTTTATTGAAGGGTTAAACCCACTCAAACAAGGACACTAAAAAATATTGGAGTCATTGGTCGATGAAGATTTTGACATTTTAAATGAAGATTCACATTTATTATGCTTGAAAAGGGAAGATATGAAACTAAATGAACCACAAAACAACTTATATTTCAATATTAGACAATTATTCCTATAGGACCTCATTTTCAAGTTGTCCGAGGTGGGAAAAAACAACCAAAATAAGAATTCATGACAATGATGATGATTTGAAGTTTTTAGGCATCTAACTTTGGCCAATACCTAAAGTTAGTAAAAACATGGAAAAAGTTATTGAAGAATGTAGATATGATTCATGATCATCTAAATTTTCAAGATCAATTGATTGTGTTAAACTATATTAGTGAAAAAGATAACTATTGAAATTGGAGATAAGAATAACAATTTTTAATTGAAAGTTTGACGATACATGAGAATACGTTTCAAAATTATGGATTTTGGAAGACTGAAAAGAAATAGGTTAACTTTAGAAAGTATCGTAACTATTTATTTTATGTCTTATGGTGTTACAATTTAAGTAACTAATTAGTTTGATGAAGTAAAACAAAATATGAAAAATGGAATAATCTTTTTTTTTTTAAATTCTAAACTCTATGACATATATTGTTAGATAAAAAAAAAGTAAAATTGATAGATAAATTATATAATTTTAAATTATTTATTATCAATTTGGGACTTTTATAATCCTAAAATTGTTTAAATATACATTATATTGAATTTGTATCACTACATTACAATAACTACATGGCAAAAAAAAGATATAAGAATATTCACAAGATATTAATGTTGTTATTTTACGAAGAGTTTCATTAATTGGTAAGTTACATCTTGAAACTCTAGTGTCATTCTTATTTATGGTGGAAATTTATCAATTCTACATTAAATCTTAAACTAAGGCACTTTGAATTAGTATTCATAAAAATTGTTGAATTGTAATACGACATGTAGTAATAACATTTTGATAGTTTAAATAGTATACTAAGTACCACGAATAAATAACACAAGAAGACAATGCAATTTCTTACTTTATAAACATCTATGGTATCTCTATGTATTACTCATTACATATATTTTGTGTGATTAACATGGTTTGATTCTGCATAACAATTGTAAATCATCTTAATTGTGTATGTATTAATAATTTGAAGGAATATAAGTATATGCTTTTCCTTTATATTTTTTATGTACTCATAATACATTATAATCTTTCACAATTACGTTATTTCATTTTGCCTTTTCTATCATCACTTTCATAAGACAATTTATTTTTTCCTCTTTATGTAATTTACTTTGAAATCCTATTAGAAGAAACAAAAATATTTGTGCATATGTAAAATGTATCATATTAAACAAATTTCAATTTTCACCACGTCTTATTTAATTCTTATACCAAAGCACATGGAATAGGACACAATTCCAAGTGTAATGGACATCTATGTTATCGTGTTAGGTCAAGCCATTGATTTTAGATTTTTTGTTGGACTTTTTGTATTATCCTTCATTTGTAGCTTTAAAAATACTTTGATTTTGATGTATTAACAATTTTTAAATATATTTTAAAGTATCAAAATCATCAATAATCAAACAAAGAATTCAAATTATCCCCTTCACGATGTCACATCTTATCATTCATAACACTATCAATGTGATTCTTATGATATTTTTTTCATTAGTCAACATCTTCCCATCTTTATCTCAAAGGAGAAAAATATCACTAAAAAATTCATAAACATGACGATAAATCAAATATCACAATCAACAATATAAGAAAGCCAATTTGAATAGAGCTTTTTTTCGACGAAAAGAGGGAGAAAATACATCAATATAGTGGTTTAGATGATTATTCACATGAAAACAACAGTTTCAATGTGATTAACCAAAATTCCGCACAAAACAAAAAAAGAAAGCTAACTCGTGTACTCTTTCCATTCAAGATACTTAATCAATGTAATTATGTCGATTAAGCATTTATTTTTAACTACCTTCTCTACAATTGTGTCATTGAAAATTAAACTTGTAACATTGTGTTTAATACCAATTGTTGAATTGAAGATTTACTACAAAGTCAAAAGTCATAGCTAATAGTCATAGTGAAACCTTTTTTTTCAGTTGAGAAGAATGTAGCAATTCAAATACCATGATTTTGACTTCGTCCACCTCACTATGTAACTCATAATAACCTTCTTGTGAGTATTTATCCACCGAAAATTAAACTTTTGACCTTTAACTTTAATATCAATAGTTAGATGCAAGTTAAGCCAAAATATTTAGTTAATAGATAATAGTGTAATTAATAATTGGTTATGGTGGCCATGTTGAAAAGTAGTGGCAGATTTTCCGATCACTATCACAATATGGCGGTGGTGATGCGGATTTGTCATGATGGCAACTGCTTTTTGCACCACATGATGCTAACGACTAACAACAATGGTAAAAATGCAGAAAGAATGAGGTTGTCAACGATGATGCAAGGTCTAGTGATCTTGTGCAACGGCTATTATAGTAAATGAAGATGAATATTCCTTGTTTGATGTGATGCTTTAATGTAGCGTATGTAATCGCACGTAATCGTAATGAAGAAATAGAGGTTTTGATGAACCCTAATTGTAGAGAAAAAT
>Ga0123342_1005161_pt1 | contig 19246 bp, 11 predicted proteins | sample Turbeawhitnodule_FD_89960 | JGI IMG/M metagenome (GOLD analysis project Ga0123342, IMG submission 89960) | Root nodule microbial communities of legume samples collected from Mexico - Turtle bean Mexico white nodule | ecosystem: Host-associated > Plants > Roots > Nodule | place: Mexico: Nepantla... | reverse complement strand
GTTTCCACCCCACACTTAGCCATGAAATTCCCTTCGGCAAATGACGACATTGCAACAATCCATGTCGATCAAAAAATCGCTAGAGAATGTTATGTTGCGAGTTTGAAAAGTGAGCCAACTCGGTGACTCTACACGACCAATCCGGACGACCGACTCCCACAAAAACGAGGACGATCCCCAACTCGACATTCCGAACGGCGCATGTCCCGTCGTCAGATGATAGCCCTTGTTGATCTCGACCCTCGTATGGACGACCCCCGCATGGAAGCAGGAGAAGACTTGCATCCATTCCCACTTCACGATGATTGCCACGTTACACATATTGGCACCTCACTAAAGCTGGACAACCGAATGGCCATCGGCACAACGCTTGCTAAAAATGCCGACCTGTTTGCATGGACAGCCACTGACATGCCTGGCGTAGACCCGAAGGTCATTACCCACCGACTACAATTATATAAAGAAGCTAGACTAATAGCTCAGAAGAAAAGAAATTTAGGGGACGAACGACGCCAAGCCACACGTGCCGAAGCTGATAAGTTATTACAAGCCGGATTCATTCGAAAAGCCCACTACACTACATGGCTAGCCAATGTAGTTATGGTAAAGAAAGCAAATGGAAAATGGCGAATGTGCGTTGACTACACGGACCTCAATAAGGCATGCCCAAAAGACTCTTATCCTCTGCTTACCATCGATCGTCTCGTTGATGGGGCAGTCGGACATCACGTCCTCAGCTTCCTTGATGCCTATTCAGGTTATAATCAAATCCAAATGCACCTGGCCGACCGAAAGAAGACGGCCTTTATGACTGATTCCGATAATTTCTATTATGAAGTTATGCCCTTCGGACTCAAGAACGCCAGGGCCACTTATCAAAGACTAATGGACCACGTTTTCCACGACATGATCGGTCGGAATGTTGAAGTCTATGTCGATGACATTGTTGTCAAGTCCGACTCATGTAAGCAACATGTTGCTGACCTAAAAGAAGTTTTCCAAGCTCTCTGCCAGCACCAGATGTGACTCAATCCTGACAAGTGTGTGTTTGGCGTCAAGGGAGGAAAGTTCTTAGGTTTTATGCTTACCCATAGAGGCATAGAAGCTAACCCTGAGAAATGTAAAGCTATTTCCGAAATGAGAAACCCTGAGCCCAAGGGATAGAAAGCCCATTAGGTAATCCTATAAATACTATGCTCAAGCCAGAGAAAGGTACGTTTTCATTCACTTACTAAATCACACTTAGAATCTCATACTTACTTGAGCGTCGGAGTGCCTTCGCAGGTACCCTCCCCCGCCCGACCGAAGGAGACCCCAAGAAGGAACGACCGACCGAAGAAGAAGATCGACACGTCAACAATTATACTACGTCAACCGATCGTGCCTGGGCCATCTCTCCGCTCAGGTACAAAAGGTATTCACACAAAACGCATGAATGAATGGAAAGAAAATACTTTCGCACCTACTTTTCTTTTTTTAATAGACATTACAATCCACTTTTAATATTAAAATATAAAATGAACATATTTAATTAAATTATTCAATAAAAATTAACAAAAACAGGTGTAAGATGGTTATATAAAAAAGTTAGTTAAAATATCTCCACTCATACCTGAATCATGAATATATGTAAAATTGAGTTTTATTTTTTCCTTTCTTTAATAGTTATATATTTACAGCCTAAAAAGAGCCAAGAGAAAAAGTATAGAAAGATAACCTCAAGAATTTGATTATATACATACATATAATGTACTAAATAAAGCGTAAGCTTGTTGGTGGCAATAAGCAAACAATTGGAGTTATTATTTGCATGAAGGTGATAGAAAGGATTTGAGGCAAAGAAAATGAGGTCTTTGATTACTATTGAATGGCAAACGAGAGGTGCGGAAACAGGACCGATTGTAGTATATCCCATGAAGATGGGATACAAAATACTATTTCAAACCATAATATAAGGAAGGTCGAGATTGAAACATAGTATAAAGGTACGACAGAAACTTTTCATTTCCTAGTAAAGATAGTATCAACATAAGTATGAAACAATCTATGAAGTTCGGATACGACCAAAATCGAGTTGTTTGCGTTTCTGATACATCGTCGACATAGCACAGACACCGATGGGGTGCGTACACGATGCGGTGTCGAATGTAGTTGTATGGATCAAATATAGTCTTCTTCTAGGACACGTCGGAAGGGACACGGTCCACTCTTTGGACATGCCGATCCACACTTTAAACTCCTATTTCACACAAAATTTTAAATAAAATCTCAAATAAAATCATAAAATCTGAAACAAATCATTTAAATAAAAAAGTATAAAAAAAAAAAATCTTAAGAAAATTCAAAAATAAAAATAAAAATTAGAAATAAATAATATTTTTTTTTCTTAAAAAAATTTATAATCTAAAAAATAAATTTTATAAATGTGAGTTAGAACGCATACGAGAACATTGCTGAACTCAAAAAAATACTTAAGAAAAAGGAGAAGTAAGGAAGTATTCTTAGTTTTAATATTATAATATCAGTTTCACAATGCATAATTGTCTATGTAATGAATTTCTTCCTAATGAAATAAATATTTTTTTTTTATACTATTTTTATAAATATTTTTCTTGATTTTTTTCGTATAACAAAATATATTAGTACATTTTAATTTATACATTTATACATAACCGTCTCTATGTGCTATAATTTTCAATTTAATCGTATTTCTGTGTCTGTATAATATGTATCTGGGCTTCATAGGAAGCAATTTGCGTAACAGAAAAAGGAAAGCACAAAGGGTTTGAGAGCATGAATAATAAACAACTTTAAAGTGTATGTATATATACTAACTGATTGTATTTCAAAAGAAAGCAAAACAAAAAACATGAAAGAGATAGTTCGAAGGACTCTTAATAAAATCATATGACTACATGGTATCCACCAGTAAGTGCACACACTATATAGTACAAGCCTAAGAGTAGAAAAAAAAGAAACTAAAAATGAAGTTAGACAGATGTTGTAATTTCAAGATCGGTTTCCACTGCTGATTCTGTTATAACAGTATTGTTTTCTTCAGCTTCACCAGACATCTCCTCCAACGATTTCCCTTTAGATTCAGGAACCAAGAACGTGAAGAGGAACCCGAAGAAATTGATGACAGACAAAACAATAAGTGTATTTCTGAGTCCAATGCCGTTTTGAGCATAGAGGAAGCCAAAAGCCCCTACCATTGCCCCAGCTTTGCCAGCTGCAGCTGATATTCCATGACATGTTGACCTTAGCCTTGCAGGGAAAATCTCTGCGGGCACCACGAATGTTGTGGCATTTGGACCAAAATTGGCAAAGAAGAAGGTCAGTGAATATATGACAACAAACCCAATTTGATTGCCATTCATGGTCCAGTGATGGTATGGAATGGCTAAGGCAAGCATGAAGACAGTCATAAAGAAAAACCCCATCAACTGAATTGTAAACCTGCCTATCTTATCAATGAAGGCCACTGTGAACCAGTAACCAGGGACCGTGCTGCAAAGGGCTATGAGGGTCTGTGCTCTAGCAATTTTGGAAACTTCTTGAATGGCATTCATGGTTTTCGCTGGAGGAATCCAACCAATTGCACTAAAAATGTCTTTCTGAAAAAGATTCTGACTGTAATAGGCAATGTCCAACAGGAACCAAGTAGTGGCTGTTCCAAGAAGGTGAAGTCCATGGCGGAGAAGGAACTGTTTCGTGAACAGGCCAAACTCATTCCCCCTTCCCCTTCTTCCGTCCAGTTGCTCAACTTTTTCTGGTTCAACTTGTATCTCAACTTGCAACACCTTTGACATATCTTCAGCTGCTTGCTTGGCATTCTTGGCAACCAAGGCAGTGTATCTTGCGGTCTCGGGCATTTTCATGCGCCAATAGTATGTTATCAGAGCTGGGAGTGCACCAAACATCAAGACTATCCTCCAAACATAATCAGCTTGTGGCACTGTAGACAGAAGTGGGTTAACCTGGAATGGTGGAGCAGGGTAAAGGGCATTGAAAACAGCTGAAACTACTATTGCAACCACGCCACCAGCCAAAATTCCAAAACCTTGCATGGCAAAAACAGCAGCTATGAATGCTCCACGAGTCTTCTTGTTGGCATACTCTGCCATGATAGTGGCGGAAAGAGGGTAGTCTCCACCAATACCAAATCCAAGCCAGAAGCGGAAGAAGCAAAGGGTAGCCATAACAGCTTTAGGGTCTTTGCCAAAGGAAAGAGCGGAAGCAATTGAACTTATGACCATGAGCATAAGGGTCATCCCGTAGACACGCTTCCTTCCCATTTTGTCACCAAGCCATCCAAAGAAAAGCTGGCCTGCAAGGGATCCACAGAATGCAACACCATTGATGGCAGCTGAAACATTTGGTGGCAGAGAACCAGGGTTATCATGGCCTTCAGTGTAGTATATGCGGCCAAGTAATTTGGTGACAAGGGATATGCAGAACAGATCATAAGAATCGGTGAAGAAACCCATTCCAGCAATCACAATTGCTGTGAAATGGTACCATTGTGTCTTGGCGACATCCAGTGCATTAAGCACCTGCAGAGATTTCTCACCCATGCTTTCCTCTCAAAAACTATCTTCTCTTCCTTTACTCCTACCTTAACTTCAAATAAACATGCAATACATAACATCAGAAAATAGTATCTATAAATAAACATGAAAACTCATACTTTAATAAAGATTTAAATTTTAAATCAGAAAACTATGTATTTAATTTTTGTATCAAGATACAAAAATACCCACGTTTTAGAAAACAACTATTGAACACTATTCACATGACATTTTTCTTTTGAAAATAAAATAATTTCAGATCATAATTTCACATGACGTTTTCACGTTTTAGTAAAGAAACTATTTAAAATCACTCATTAGTAGAGTTTTTTTTTTTACGATTTTCATTGTGAAATTGGAATGAATATTGGCAGATTTCAATAATTTTCTTAATATTAAGTTTGAATTAGAAAAGAAATCAATTTTCATACCAACCCAAAAATAATTTTTTTTTTTTATTTTATTAAGTGTTTCAAAAGAATATTTAGCCTGAAGGGTGTACATGAAACATTTTCTTTAATTTTATAATAAAAAAAATAAAAGGATAGAACCTATGAACAAGGTAGAGAAGAAGAATGGTGCAGGAGAAAAAAAAACACCATAACAACTAAATCAGTGGTCTAAAAAATAAATAAAAAATAAAGAGAAAAGAGACAGTTAACATAAAGAAAGCATAACACTAACCTGCAGTTTGATGGGTGCAGGGAAACCCACAAGTGAAAGAGAGAGTTGGTGTTTGTAAAGAGATGGAAAAGAAGGAAGAAATAGAGAAGGAATGTGATTGAGTGTGATGTTGTTGAAGGATGAGGGATGGTTTCGCTGTATTTAAATGTACTGGATTTTATCTTTTCATTAAAAGATTAAACTAAAAGATATTCAAATGAATTATAACAGAAAAGATCCTCATGTGTAACGCTTTTAAACACATCTTTTTACTTCTTCATGGTTATTAATTTGATCTTTATCCACCTAACTTATTTTATTAAATTAATTGTTTATAAAAACTTATCCACAGTAAATAATAATTATTCTCACAATTATAATTTTATAAAAATTAATAAAAAAGTTATTTTTATAGTTTTTTTTCTGTATCAATTTTTTTATTTTCATTTTTAAAGTTATTATAATATCTAACATTTTTAAATATATATATTTTTTATTATCATTAAAATAAATTTGATAATATAAGATAATTTGAATATAAATTTATGGTATTAATACATAATAAAGTTTATCCTATTCAACTTTATTTGGCCTTTCTTATTTGTTATAATTGAAATCTTTATTATTTTAAAGATACGATGTTATATTAAATTAAACTTAAACTCTACTTTATTAAGATCTCTAACAAATAAAAATAATATAAAATATAAAACAAATAAAGAGATAATACTTCACAGATAGAGCAAAAGATATGTGCGGTTTCAAAGCTTTGAAGAATTATTGACTGAGTAATGAGGAATGTTGAGTATTTAAATGCAGCGGTTTATACTCTAACAACAATATAAAGTACAAATATTTGTAAATCTAGTAATTTAAAAAGTCGTTAAATAATTTTTCGGATGACATGAAATTTTAAATTTTGAATTATTTTTTATTCATTTTTATGACATAAACCGTAAAAAATAATAAAAAATAAGAAGTTAGTAAGTTCAAATTCAAAATGTGAAAATCCTAAAGAAATATAAGTCATGACACAGATAACCACTATACCTTTTTTTAAGATTAATTTTCTCTTTCTATCTTTAGATAAAAATGAAAAAGATTAAGTTCATGGACTGGTTTTTAAATAAGAATTTTCAAAATAACATGACTTTTTATAAATGAAAATTAATTTTTCTATAAACTAAAAATAAAAAATTTAAATGAATTATACAAAATAAATTCTATAAATTAACTTATGCACAAATTAATTTTAACTTTATATTCATTTTGTTAAAATTCATATATAAAATATGCTCTAACCATATTCTAAATACATTCGTTATCCAGGTATGGTTAGCGTACCTTAAAAACTTATAAAATATTAAATAGACGGCAAGTTTTATGTAAAAGAAAATAAGAAAAGAAAATATAGAACACTTAAATTTAGATTGAATAAAGAAATAAAAATTTACTTAATAAGTTAGGATATTCATTATTTCTTTTTGTTAACTTAATTAAAAATATTAAATATCAACACTTTATATAACAAATTTGATTTTTTTAAGTGATGTTGCATTTTTCAACCGAGACATGCACTTTTGAAAAAAATAGAAAGGTGTACATGAAATGGAGTGGTGAGAGCTACATGAATTTATCAAGATATTTCCTAAAAAAATAATCCATCCAATTATATATTTTTTAATATTAACATATTATTTATAAGTTGTAAAAAGTTTTAATTGAGTATTATTAGATTTGATTATCTTATATTAAAAAAAATATTTTAATAAATGAATACAACAATACTTTTAAGTATTGATAAAATATTAAACTATTTTTTATATCATCCTTAATTTTTCAAAAATTTTAAAAAAATCATAACAAAACATAGTGTAACATTCTCAAATCAAATCGTTATTGAAAAACAATACATTAACTATATATATAATTATTATTTTATTGTTACTAGATTCTATCAGTCTACTTCAAAATATTATGGTTATATGTTTATGTGTTAACATAAGATTATTAAAATTACAAAGCGAACACCAAAAAAATATGATAACTTAGAAAATAAAACAAATTAGTATATGTAAATTTCACACAATACCCTGAATAAATATATTAATTAAGTTTCTTTTCTTTTGTAAGGTGCCAAGAAACTAAACCGAAAAATCAAACAAAAAATATATATTAAAAATGCACAAAAGTAAATAAATCAATATATAAAATTTTAATTCCAATAATGTAGATTTGATTGTCATGGATAAATATATCAATTATATATTTTACCTCTCTAAAGTCACTAAAGAATCAAATAAAAAATATATTAAAACATAACAATTTTTAAAAATACTACTGGATTCCTATTTTTTTAATATCATGTTAGACATCAAATATGATGACATGAGAAATAATATGAAACAAAGAAAAAGTGCAAAAAGAATATTAGGAGATTACATCAAAACCCACACAAAGAAGAAGACAATTTTCAAAATTAAACTAGACGAAACATAGAAAGTTTACACCAAATATGAGAAAAGTCCAAAAAGACAGGGTAAATTACTATGGCAGAAAAACTTACTTTTATGAGTAAATGTCAAAGAAGCAAGTTTATCCACACAATGATTTTTTTCTCTAAAATATAAGATACTTTAAAACTAATCCTTTTGCATTATTTAATAAATTTCCTCCATTTGCTTCTAAGCATCCATGGAACTTGAGTTTTTGAGAGAAAAGCATCACAAACCCAAAGAATAATTGATGAAAATGAAGCTTTGATGATTCCAAATCCAAGAAGGATGCTTAAAGCTGAGTTGTTGCTTTTGAGACTTTTGTTCTGTGTATGTAGAATTTGTTAATTCATTCTTAATCCAATCCAAAGCTAAAACAATCAAGATCTTTTAAAGAAAACTGTTTTTCAAAGTAAGTGAAAAACAACCTGTTGTTTCTATGTTTCAATCAATTGTTTTACACTTGGAGTTTTGACAATGATTTTGAAAAGCTAAAATTGGTTGACTTTACAAGTCAAAGCCAAATCAATCGATTGAATTGAAGTTTCAATCGATTGTTTTTTAAAAAACATAACAGATTTTGTTTTAACTGTCAAAACTTGTTGGCTTGATATGCATCTGTTTTGGGCTTTGTTTAACTGAAACAAATGGCTATTTTTGTCGCTTTAAAAAATTGTTTTACATATCTGATTAAGAGATTATCTGATAATAAAAAATAGCTTAATAATTTTTTCAAAAAGATTGCAAGATTATTATATGCTTTGCCTTGGTCAAAATAGTGAAATAGGAGTTGTGTTTTCCTTCATGTATCAGGTGTAATCTGTTCTATTCATTCTTGTATTTCTGTCTACGTTTGAATACTGTAAAGTGTTTTGTATTTTAAGTCATAGGGTGTTCTGATTGTGTGTGGTGGTGGTGCATCAAATAGGGTGTGTAGTCTTGAAGGTATCAAGATAGGCTCTTTGATGTGTTTATTTTTGTAATCTGTTGTTGATTACGTAGTGGATTATCCAGAGGTTGTTCTGGGACTGATGTAGCTAAGGTTATGAGTGAACCAGTATAAAAACATTGTGTGTAAATCTCTCTCTCCCTCTCTGTTTTTAAATATGTTTTTGTTAAAGTGCTGATAAGAAGAATCAATTGATTCGTAGAAACAACCGATTGTTTTTCTGGAATCAGTTTAAATACATTATGTTTCTTGGCTGATCTGATTGCATTATCGGTAATTTTGCATTTACTTTCATTCTTATCCAGTATTTTCGAAAATCTTTCAAAAACAATGCACCCCCCCCCCCCCCCCCTTATTTTTGTGCCCCATTTTTTCCAAAATTTTTTAAAAACAAATCCCCCCCCCCCCCCCCTCTTTTGTTTTGGCCTACATTTCTAACAGTTGGCATCAAAGCTAGGTTCTTGAAATTTACTCAAGTCTTGTTTTCAATTTTTTAAATGTATGACAAAATACCATTTGGGGAAGGTGCTTTTATAAATAGACCACCTCTTTTATGTGGTTTAAACTATCAATTCTGGAAGATAAGAATGAATTTTTTTGTACAATCAACAGAAAAAGGGATTTTGGAGGCTATTGAAAATGGTCATTTTATTCCAAAAACAAAAAAAGATGGTGTGTTTACTGTAAAACATTGTTCTGAATGGACTGAATCAGATAGCAAGAAAGCTAAGTTTGAATGGATGGCGAAAAATATAATAACGTTTGCATTAAGTTGTTATGAGTTTTTTAGGGTATCACAATGTGAATCTGCAAAGGAAATGTGGGACATCCTTGAAGTCACTCATGAAGGGACAAACGATGTGAAGATGGCAAAGAAGCATGCTCTCAATCAAGAGTATGAAATGTTCAAATTGTAGAAGGGAGAAACAATCTCTGAAGTGCAGAAAAGATTCTCTTACATTGTCAATCATCTCATGAGCCTAGGAAAGACTTTTGCGAAAGAGGAACTCAATATCAAGATCCTCAAATGTCTTGATAGAACATGGCAGCCAAAGGTCACAAAAATCTCAGAATCCAGAGATTTGACTTCCATGACATCAACTTCATTGTTTGGGAAGCTTAGAGAGCATGAGTAGGAGATGAACAAATTGTTTGTTCAAGAAAATGAAGACAAACAGATTAGAAGCATTGCTCTAAAGATTGCTGGCCATAGGAGGTGTCAAGAGACAAGTGATGATAGTGATGAAGATACCTTTAGTTTTCTGTCCAAAAAATTCAGTAGATTCTTGAAGAAGAAGAATAACAAGAATCATACCTCTAATAGGTACAGTAAAAAGAAGTCAAATGATTTTAACACTAACAAGTATACATGTTTTGGTTGTGGTGAGCAGGGTCACATCAGAGTAGATTGCTCCAACAATGAGAATAAAGAGAAAGTAGAAATCAAGAAAAGTGAGAAAAAAGGCAAAGCCAAGAAGGAACATAGCTTGGCAAGACAATGATGTGTCATTATCTAGTGCCTCCTTAGAAGATGCAGAAGTCAATTTGTTTCTGAAGGCTAAGGAAGAACATGAATCAAGTACTGTAAGTTCAAATTCTTCCATTAATGTTGAAAACTATAGTCAGCTTCTTCAGGCTTTCAAAGAAACTCATGAAGAAGCTAATAGATTAACCCTCATAAGTAATAGGTTGAAAGGTTTAAATAACTGATTGGAGAAAAGAGTCAAAGTCTTAGAAGAAGAGCTGGAAAATTCCAGAAATGATTTTGAAACTCTTGAGCTGATTTACAAAACTCTTCTTATGAGTGTGACTCAAGTTTTATAAAAACTGTGAATCTCTTGAAAATAAGATTCATTATCTTGTAAAAACTATGGACAAAATTTCAAAAGGAAAATCCAAATTTGAGAATGTCTTAGCATCTCAAAGTTATCTTTGGAAAATATGGACTTGGTTTTAATCCACAAGGGAAAAACAATGGATTTTCAAAATCCTATTCAACAACTGCAGAAAAACAACCGATTGAAAAGTCGAAACAACCGGTTGTTTCGTGTTTTTATTGTATGAGAAAAGGTCATTCTGTTACATTCTGTAAAGTGAGGAAAGTTCTTGTTCCCAGAGGTATTTTAAAATGGGTTCCTAAGAATCTTAAGGGCTCTTATAACCAGTTTAACTCAAATGGACCTAAATTAAAAAAGGGACCAAATCTTTTATGCTGATATTTGTAACTTGTAGAAGTTCATGAATGCTTAGAATCTTTTGATGAAAAGAAAGGTGCCTCAAATTGAGAAAGAAATATGGTTTGAACACCTTGATGGCTTATTCAATAAAAAGATACAGTTTATGATGTATAACTCTACTATTATAAGAGTCAAACACTCAAATATTGAAACTCTTGTCCTTCACTATGCATACTTGGTTCATTATGATTAGATGTGTCATCAATTGAATTGTTCCACTTGTGTACATTTGGTGTGAAAAATATCTCTACTTTATGGATTGTGAAATTATCAAAGTGCTCGTCTAACACTGCCAAAAGTTGTTTTAAAAATTTGTAAAGATTTGTTTCAGGGGCAAAAAAACAACTGATTGTTATTTCGAAACAACCGATTGTTTTTGCTCTGTCAAGTTTCTATTAAAGCAGTTTTGAAATCTTGTTCTTTGGTACAGTTGTTTCCTTCTTCTCCAAATAGTTTTGGATCAAAGTTGCACTCATTATTGCTTTGAAAAATAACCTGATTGAATGTTTTTCTTGGTCTTAAAAGGAATATATTCTATAACCCTTGAAAATTTAAGTGTTTTTATGACTAGTCAAACTTTCCATGTGCTGGTCATGTGAACTATGGTCAAATCTGACACAAAACAGTTACTTCTCTAAATAATTTTTTTTTCTGAGGAAATCAACCCACTAAAAGCAAATTGTGTAACTGCTCTTACTGCTATATAACCACATTTGTGCAGTTGTTTTTTCTCCACAGAATCAACTCATTGATTACCTCTCTGCACTCAAATCAAATCGTTTTTTTTCTCCTTGCTCTTGTTGTTCTCTTCTTCCTCCATGGATTCCACACCTCCTTCTTCCAAAAGAATGAAAACCTGTGGTGTGAAAAGAGGTGGACACCTAGAGGGATGGTTCTCGAGAGAGGATGAGAAAATAGATAAATATCTTCATGAAACAAGATGAAAGATGATCAACAATCCAAAGATCATCACCTTCAACTAGCTAAAGGAACAAAAACTCTTAGAAGTGAGGAGTCTCCTAAAGGAACAAATGTAGAAAATATTTCTTGGAATGACTGGGGACATCTATCCAGATTTGGTAAGAGTCTTCTACACAAATTTCCAAATTGTTGGTAACAATATTTGTTCTCATGTGAAATGAGTAGACATGGAGATAACTGAAGAGGTTTGTGTTGGGTCTATTAGTGTCTAAGTTCAAGAGGGGAGAGGTGAATTGAAGTTATAAAATTATCGCAAACACAAATTGGTTTACAGTATTTCAGGTGAAAAAGAACAAATGTAATTTTCAATACACTTTAACTAAACCAGAACTTGTTCAGATCAGGATTGAAATCAAACAAAGGGATTTTACAAAACCAAATGAGTTAATTTTCTAGCAGCTCCAAGAACATGATTTATACCAAAAGATCAACCAAATTCTTTTAATACAATTCCTTAAAGAACGTGAATCTTTAACAAAGATTTTATGATGAAACTGTTTGTCCTTAAACCAATCAATTCACAGATTCAGAAAGCTATGTTTATGATTAAAAGAAATTTTCAGATCCAGAAGAACAGTTTGAGTAAGCCCAGAAATAACAAGTTAAATTTTAAATGAACAGATTTATTTCTTGACAGATTATCCAAATTATCAGAAACGAGTTCAGGGATGAGAGGAATAATGCAAGCACACTTTATACTGGTTCACTCATAATGAGCTACATCCAGTTTCTCCTCATTCCAAGCTGAAATTCACTAAAAAACCAATTTCAATCAATTACAAGACACAACAGTTCTTAAACCCTACAAGAACAATACAACCAAAGCTTAAAAACCCAATTTCAGTACAACTTATACTCCAAGAAACCCTATCAAAGAGTGACTTACACTAACAACTTTGACAAGAATGAATAAAAGAAGGATAACACCTGAAAGAAGATGCAAAAACTCAAAACCAGTAGCTCAATTGCAGTAGAACTGCACCAACACCTTCACCAAGATCAAGGCTCCCCTAGAACAAGCACACTTGAGGATCTTTTTGAAAACCTTTCAAAAACTCATTCCAATCCTTCTTCTCACGCATAAAACGTTTAATCTCTATTTAAACCGTGATTGGTCAACACCCTTTCACGTGAGAAAAACCTTTCTTTATATACAAATCAGTTTCTAACAACTTAAAAAAACCAGTTAGAAAGCTGTTATAAAAACAACAAGTTAATTTCAAAACAAACAGACTGTTTTTGTGAAGGATTGTCAGCTCATCTTAATTGAAATAACTGACTGAACTGAACTTTTGGTGCCCTAACAGAATTTCGAAAACCCTTTCAGCAGAACAAAAATAAACCTATTGTTTTCCAAATAGACAGATTTATTTTTTTGTAGTAACCTGATTTTTTAGAAAACTTCAAAGAGCTTTTTGAAAAACATTGTATCACTTCTTGTGCTTGATCTTACCACCTTGATTAGGCATCTAGGTTAGGTCATGAAGCAAAAGGCAACCATAAACTCACTTTAACCTATATACAAGAACATCTAAAACACATTACAACCTTCAAAGAAAACTAGCTACTTTCTTCATCAAACACACACTAAGACTTGGCAGAGAAGAAGCTTTATCCCATTTCAGCAGTCTGGACTGCAATTACTGGTTTGAAAGATGTTGGTCTGAGAATTAACAGAGGAAATATTGGTTATGTTGATGAATTCAACAAAATGCAGTTTTACAAGAGCTGTTTGAAGAATCCTTAGTCTAGAGTAAGGAATTTTTCGGTGTGAGGCTTAAAGCTGAATGAAAGGCTCATTGCCTTTATTGTCACATGGATGTTGACTCCCAAAGGATGCAATCATGCAATGCTGATTGAAGAAGATTTGGCACTCATCTACTGCATCATGAACAAAGTGAAGACAAATTTAATCTATATCTTCAAAGAACATATGCAAAAGTCTATGAGGTTAAGTGACTATCACTATCCCTATGCTATCTTAATTACTAAATTTTTGCATTATTTTGAAGTGGACCTGGATGAGGAACAATCTGAACTTGTAAAGACCACAAGTGAAATTAATAATGGATCCCTAAGAAGAATGGGATTCACCAAGATAAATGGAAGGTGGGTTAGAAAAAATGGTGAAGTTGGCTCATCAAGTGGAGCTCATCTAGGAGATGAAAATGAAGGAGAAGAAGTTGTTGGAAATGAACCTGTTGATCCTCATGGAGCTGATCCAAGTGATACAAACATGGAGGAAAGAATTACCTTTATGACTCTATTTGAAAGGCTTGTGGTGCATAGGTTGGACAACTTTGCAAATGATCGAAGAGCTCATCATGAGTTCTGTGTGGAAAGGTTTCAAAGCCTGGATGAGAAAATTGAAGTTGTCCAGAACCAATTGTTTGAACTTCAATATGACCAAGAAGAGTGAAGATTTTTTTTTTTCAGCTTGCTTTTCTTTTCTGGTTTGATCTTTTTCAGTTGCTGAACAATTTTTCTTTATGTTGTTTTATCCCTCCTTGAGTCTATTTGTGAAGACAAATAAGGGAAGAAAATAATGGTTTGTATGGTCTGTACTATGCTTGGTTTGTATGGCCTGTACTATGATTTACTATGTTTTATTTGTTGCCTTACTTTCCCTTTCTTGCTTCATACATATCTATTGCACAAACACTCTTATTTGCATTTTTCCTTCACTACTTTTCACTCAGATTTGCCGATTTTCCTTGAGAAAATCACTAAGTGAAAGCTGGTACTGTTGTGCTACTAACATCTGGACATGATTACCTCTGGTACATGCACCTATTGTGATTTTGCAGGTATTATCAAATTCAACCAGAACATCCCAATCAAACCAAGGATTTGTCTTCATCAAATAGGGGGAGATTCTTGAAAATGAAGCTTTGATGATTTCAATTCCAAGAAGGATACTTAAAGCTGGGTTGTTGCATGTGGGGCTTTTGTTTTGTGTATTTAGAATTTTTTAATTCACTCTTAGTCCAATACAAAGCTAAAACAATCAAGATCTATTAAAGAAAACTGTTTTTCAAAGTAAGTGAAAAACAACTTGTTTCTACATTTCAATCGATTGTTTTACACTTGGAGTTTTGAAAAGGATTTTGAAAAGCTAAAATTGGCTGACTTTACAAGTCAAATCCAAATTAATCAATTGAATTGAGGTTTCAATCGATTATTTTTTTTAAAACATAACAAATTCTGTTTTAATTGTCAAAATTGTTATGGCTTTATATGTATCTGTTTTGGGCTTTGTTTAACATAAACAAACGACTATTTTTGTGGCTTTAAAAGTGTGCTTTACATCTCTAATTAAGAGATTATCAAATTACAGAAAATAGCTTCACAATTTTTTCAAAAAGATTGCAAGATTGTTATATGATTTGCCTTGGTCAAAAGAGTGAAATAGGAGTTTTGTTTTCCTTCATGTATCAGGTGTAATATGTTCTATTCATTCTTGTATTAGTGTTTTGTATTTTAAGTCAGAGGGTGTTCTGACTGTGTGTGGTGGTGGTGCATCAAAGAGGGTGTGTAGTCTTGAAGGTATCAAGATAGGCTCTTGGTGGGACTGGTGCCTCTACCCCTTCTGCCCCTGAACTGCTCCTTGTCCTTCAACATGTCATCAACGGCTTTCAGCAAGGGGTGACTGCAGACGCTGATGAAGCTGCTGCCAGGGAGAGACTAGGTTTCAACGTTCTATTGTCTAGGGCTGAATCTGGGGACTCCTCGATAGCTCGATCGTTTGCTGCCCGCGAGGAGTTAGTTCATTTCTCGAAACTACTCCACGCCAAGCGCCAAGAGGTTACTACATTGGAGGCAAGAGTTCTGTCCCTGCAGGTTCAGGTCTTTGAGCTGGAAGAGGCCGATGAGGAGTCTAAAGCCAAGATTACGGGGCTTGAACGAAGGTCCGCCAACCTTGAGGTGCAGTTGGATCGAGCGAAGGCCGAATTTCGTCAGCAAGCCAAAAGGTTTGAAGAAGCTGAGGCTGACCTGACTGGAGACGTTCTGGATGCTTACGACGAGGGATTTAAGGATGCTCTCGCTCAAGTTGCTTGTGTGCATATCCAAGAGTGGATACTACACCCTTTTCCCCGTCGAACCTGGTTGAAAATGGGAAGATCATTCCCAGGGTCTTTCCTTGATTTGTATTGGACTGATGCACAAACTCTTTTATCTGCTTGCTACCTTTACTGTCCGAACTCATATATACTTTATTTCTATATGTCAAACTACTTTCTGATTCTCATAATTGCTTCTGTCATGGTACTTGGCGCCAAGACATTTCCTTTAGTGTTCTGTCGCATGTTCCCCTCATCATGAGCGGAGGTTTTTACTGTGAACATGATTGTTTCGCCTTGGCGTTCTTCGCAAGGGAAACAAACTCTTAACTGTCCTCGACTTCGCTCAAAGGCGCAGAGGATTTATCTGTCTAATTATTTCGTTTTTCCTTGGCACTTTCACTCACGAGGGGAGGTGTTCTCTACGAACCTACCTCTCTGCTTGCAAGACTTCTAAAGCAAAAGAAATTAATTCTTAACTGACCTCAGCTTCGCTCAAGGGCGAGGAGGATTTAGCTTGATAACTATTACATTTAACCTTAGCGCTATCACTCGAGAGGGGAGGTGTTCTCTACGAACCTACCCCTCCACCCACGAGGCTTCTAACGCTAGGAAAACAATTGCTTGACAGATCTCAGCTCTGGTAGAGGGCGAGGAGAATTTATGTATTACGTTTAACCTTAGCGCTTCCACTCGAGAGGGGAGGTGTTCTCTGCGAACCTACCTCTTCGCCTACGAGACTTATAACGCAAGGCAAACAAGTTCGTAACTGTCCTTTGCTTCGCTCGAGGGCGAGGAGGATTTAACTTGATAACTTTTAACCTTAGCGCTCTCACTTGAGATGAGAGGTGTTCTCTACGAACCTACCTTTCCGCCCACGAGGCTTCTAACGCGAGGAAAACAAATGCTTAACTGACCTCAACTTCGCTCGAGGGCGAGAAGGATTATCTATTAACTAACCTCAGTTTCGCTCGAGGGCGAGGAGGATTTATCTGGCAAACTATTTCGTTCAACCTTGGCGCTTTCACTCGAGAGGGGAGGTGTTCTCTCACGAACCTACCTCTCCGCTCACCAGACCTCTAACGCAAGGAAAACAAGTTCTTAACTAAATTGTACATAACTCAAAAAAAGTACTTCGATCATAATTATCTGGGGACCTCATCAAAAAACCCTTGTAAGGGAAAAAGAGTGTCCTCTAATACCACGTACAATATTCCTGTTTTAACTAAAATAAACTTGTAGTCGGCTACGTTCCGTGTGTGAGGAACCGAGCCCTGCTTCAACGCCTAAACATGCGCGCTTCATCCCCAAAGATCTTTGTTTTCCCGAGGGAATTGGTCCACACGGGGGAGAGCGGGTGCGATGGTACCTGATGTTTCTCTCCAGGCTCTCAGCATACTCTGCTTCCCCTGGGTGTAAGACCTTGAAACTGACCCTGTCTTTGTTCGGGGGCCGAACCGATCGCCTAATTGATCATCACTGGTAGTCCATTAGTGACCTTGGATACCCCTCGTCTTGCTTTGAGGCTATTTTCGTAGTATTGCTTGGCCTCCTTCTGGTCTGATTTGATGGTAATCACCTTTCCTTTCAGGTCCGGTAGCTTCATCTTCATGTGCCTTGTCGACGACACCGCCCCTAACCTATTCAGCGTTGGTCTACCCAACAACATGTTATAAGCAGAGAAGGCGTTGACGACAAGGTACCTGATGCTCTCCGTTCATGACACGGTGCCGTCTATGAAGGTGGTCCTCAACTCCAAGTATCCCCACACCTCTACCTGGTCTCATGCGAAACTGTAGAGACAGCTGCCATAGGGCCTTAGCATGTTGGGGGAATAGTTGCAGTTTGTTGAAAGTCGTCCAGATCATTACGTCTGCTGAGCTTCCCTGATCTACTAGCTCACGGTGCACCTTCCTTCCTATGGTCACCGCTGAGATCACCACTGGATCGTTGTCATGGAGGACAACGCCTCTAGGTCGGCCTTAGTAAAGACTAGGTCTACGTCGAAGGCGTCGTCGGTTCTCTGTGCTTCTACCGACATCACCGTCCGCGTGTATCTCCTTTGCTGAGAAGCGGTACAGCCTCTGCCTGAGAACCCTCCTACGATGGTGTGGGCCTCACCGTGTAAAGGGACTTCGTGCCCCGGGCTAGCTCCTGTTGCCGCCACGTCCTCGGTCCCCTATTTTTCTTGCTGGTAATCTCTTAGGAGACCGTTCTTTACCAGCTCATCTAGCTGGATGTCCTAGCGCTAAGCAATTGCGTATGGGGTGGCCGTATGCTTGGTGGAACTCACACCATGCGTTCTTGTTGGGCTCGAGCTTCTTGTCGGTCTTGGGAGGCACCTTTAGTCTCTCCGCTATGTTTGGGATAGCGATGAGGTCTTTCAGCTCTTGATGGCATTCTTATGAGCTCTTCTTTGATTTTGATGATGATGGGTGCGGAAGCTTGGTGGAGGAGAGTGGAACAAAGCCTTCCTAGGAAGTGTGGATGCTTTGAATGTGCATGAGGAGTAGTGAAGGTTGGAGTGGTTCGGCCATCTCCATTTGAGGGTGAAGAGTGAAGACTAAAAACCTAATTCTAGAAAGAATTTGGCTAGGGAGTAATTTGAATGGCACTTGGGCAGCATTTCATTACTCAAAATAGTCTTGAAAATACAAGGTTTAGGCTCCTCCTTTTATAGGCTAAGGAGGACCATAATGCAACCCTAATGCTAATCAAAATGAAATGCAAATTACATCACATGGAGCACATGGTCGGCCATGTGGAGAGACATTCTAGAACGTGAGCAAATCTAGGGTAAATCACATGGAAACAAGTTTATGCTATTCACACTACACTTAATACTAAGCTACCCCTAATGGGCCTTCATGTAGCATGTACACGTTGCTTTCTCTACCATTCGTAGCTTGACCCAAATCTGGATGGAGACGCTTGGCCATGGATCTAGTGATAGGTCCTAGAAGGTCTCCTCTTCCTCCTAGACGCTCTCCATCTAGACGCTCTCCAACTTGTGCTAGACGCTTTTCACCCCTTCCTAGACGCTCTTGATTTGGTTCTTGTATTTCATAGGGTGTTGAGCTTGGCCCTCTTCCATCATCCCCTCTCCCTTGGAAAGGATTTGTCCTCAAATCCATGTCGTCCTCGTCTTCATTGGTACCTACAAATAGAGATAGATCAATTACATTAAAAGTATCATGTACTCCATATTCAAGAGGTAGGTCCAATTTGTATGCATTGTTGTTGACTCTCTTGAGGACTTGAAAGGGTCCATCACCTCGGGGACTTAGTT
>Ga0123342_1005160_pt1 | contig 19247 bp, 9 predicted proteins | sample Turbeawhitnodule_FD_89960 | JGI IMG/M metagenome (GOLD analysis project Ga0123342, IMG submission 89960) | Root nodule microbial communities of legume samples collected from Mexico - Turtle bean Mexico white nodule | ecosystem: Host-associated > Plants > Roots > Nodule | place: Mexico: Nepantla... | reverse complement strand
GGCTGAAGGTTTCAAAATAATCCAAACCTGGTTGTTGATGGAACCCTTTGGCAACAAGACGGGCTTTGTTCCTTTGGAAAGAGCCATCAGCGTTGTATTTGATTTTAAAAATCCATTTGCATCTTATGGGTGTAACCCCAGGAGGAAGAGGCGTGAGAACCCATGTGTGATTATGGTGTAAAGCAGCGAGTTCTTCTTGCATGGCAGAGAACCATTCAGGACGAAGGAGAGCATCCTTTGTGGACTTGGGTAGACCAGAAATAGTGGGTGCAACAAACGTGCGAGGTTTAAAAACGCCAGCCTTAGCACGAGTAATCATACTATGGGTGTTTTGAGGTTCATCGGTGTGGGAGGGGAGAACAGGGGATGAAGGTGGCTGATATGTGGTGAAGGCATAGGAGAAGAGGTATCATCTTGATGGGGAGGAGGGTCAGAGGACACGGCAGGACGATCAATGCTTGTGGGTGGAGGCGTAGACTACGGAACAGTTGGAAACACCGCTAGGGTAGGTGTAGAAGAGGAATGACTCATATTATTTAAAGAAACATAGATGAATAGGTTAGGAGAAAGAGCATAAGGATAAACCTGTTCATCAAAGATAACATGACGTGTGATGTATATACGACCCGTGGGCGATGTGGTGCATACCTAAGGAAAACACATAAAGAAGAACGTAAATTCATTTTATGCTTATTATATGGCCTAAGCAGCGGATAATAGGCACATCCAAAAAATTTATATATAGAATAATTTGGTTTCTTATTAAACAGAAGTTGATATGGGCTTGAGTTGTGTAAGACAGAAGTAGGTAGCACATTTATAATAGATACAACAGCAGTAAAAGCATATCCCCAAAAAGACATAGGTAAGGATGAACTAGCAAGCAAAGTTAAACCAATATCAACTATGTGCCTGTGTTTGCGCTCTATAGAACCATTTTGTTGATGCGTATGAGGACAAGTTAAACGATGTGTGATACCATGAATTGAGAGAAAATATTTAAAACACAAGAATTCCTTTGCATTATCTGTTTGAATGCTTAAGAGAGAAAATCCAGTTTGTTTTTCCGCATATAATTTGAAAGATTGGAAAACAGAAAGAGCTTGTGCTTTGCTGTGTATTAAGTAAAACCATACATATTTAGTGTAAGCATCCACAAAAGCAATGTAATAGCAAGCATCATTAGTAGCAGGGGTATAAGAGGGACCCCAAATATCAATGAAAACAAGTTGAAGGGGTTTGGAATATACAGTTTGGGAAGTATGAAAAGGTTGTTGATGAGATTTTCCAATTACACATGCAATACAAAATTCTCGAGTAGCAGTATATGGGATATTACAATGTTTCATGATTTGGTGAATCACTTTAGGTTGAGCATAGCCAAAACGAGAATGCCAAATGTTGTAAGTAGAAGAAGGAACAGTAGAAACATAAGCAGAACAGGGAGTATTGTGAATAAGATTTGTAAAGACATAGAGATCATCCTTAAGCTTGCCTTGAAGGAGTATCTCGTTTGTTCCCTGACGTTTGACAAAACACATGTCAGGATAAAACTCAAAAAATACACAATTATCACGAGCAAACCGAGAAACACTTAAGAGATTCTTGGAAATAGAGGGAACATGCAGCAAGTTGGTTAAAGAGAATGTATTATGTGTAGATAAGTCAGTATAAGTGGCAGTACCAATGAAATGAATAGGTAACCTTGAACCATTACCTATAGAGACTTTTTCAGAACCTGTGTAGGGTGTTTTAGTTGAGAGATTATTGCTTTGAGTAGTGAGGTGATGAGAGGCACCACTATCAGGGTACCACAAAGGATCATGTGGATTACCAGGCATGCCAAGGATCGATGGTTCATCATCATCACTAATAGATGAGAAATGAGATGTGTTAGCAGAGACTTGAGATGAAGAAGATGGTTCAAACCTGTGCCAACAATGTAGAGCTGAATGCCCATATTTTCCGTAGAATTGACATTGCACTCTTGTCGTAGAGGTAGTGGGAGGTATCTTGGGATAGTTCTTGAAGGGTGGAAAGCGTTGTTTTGAATAGAAGCATTGTTTAATATTACCATAAGTGGCATGAGACAGGAACTTCTTGGTCCGAGAGGAATAAGATTGATGAATGTTGGTGGGAGCAATGGAAACATTAGCCTGCAAAAAATTATCAACATATTGTTTGGCTTTCTCAATACGACTCTCTTGAGCCAGAAGAAGCGCTTCTATATCATCCACCGTATATGGATCAAGGCGAGACGTAACGAAAGTGACGAAAGGGTCGTATTCATCGGACAACCCATCAAGAATAGCTTCAATGTGGTCCTCTGTGGAGATTGGGCATCCAACAACAGCAAGATTGTCGACGTTTTTCTTGATATCAAGAAGAAAGGTAGAAATAGACCTATCTTTCTTGGGGGTACATAGATGTTGTTTGTGTTTCTTGATCTGTGCTCTGGTTTGAAAGGCATATTGAGTTTGAAGTTTGCTCCACACCTGATGCGATGAATCCAAGCCTACCATTTGTGTGAGAATGCTAGATGTCATGGAAGCCAATAACCAGGCAAGAACAGACTTATCCTAACGCTCATATGTGAGATATTTGGGGTTGACAGACGTAGGAAAGGCATCATCAGCGGCAAGGAGGCGAGACGGCATGCAAGACCCATCCAAGAAATGTAGAAGATCCATGCTCCTTAAGGTTGCAGTGACTTGTTGACGCCAGATCAAGAAATTATCAGCATCAAGTTTTATCAGAATAGGAGTGTGAAAAATATAGGGCACAAAAGTCTCTGTTTTGGAAGAAAAAATTTCAGAGAGAGATGATAATGAAGTCATGGCGCTCTGTACCATATAGAGGAAGAGAGAGAGAGAGAGTATTGGAGAGGAAGAAAGAGAAGCAAGAGAGAGAAAGATAAAACTCTGTGTATTATTATGAGAGAAAGTTATGGGTATTTTATAAACCCTGAGTTACATGATCACGTATGAGAGAGGTTATAACAGATATACTAACATCGGGATCAGGTCGGTCGGAATTTGGGTGGACTCCAAGTAGTCTCCCTTCAAGCTTTAGTGATTCAGCCTCCAGGAAATTAGAAGGGCTCCACAAGCAAAAAGTAATCCATATTCGTAAAAGCATCAAATTTTGTATATATAGTGAATTTAGTGCTAAAATTCGAGTTGAGATACTCCATGTGAGTGTTCATCTATTTATAAGCCTTCATCAACTTGGATCTTTGACATTGGTTTCTCTAGGTGTTAATGTGTCATATTTTAAAAATTTCATAAAATTTGGATATCATGTATATAATTTGGGATATTGTGTAATATAATCGGAGCAGAGCATTTATGTAATATAATAAGATAGATTTCATAAGTAAATTAAAACATTTATGCAATACAATAAGGGACACCATGCAGGTAAATCAGAGTATTCAAAGAGGTCGAAATATTAAAAAAATTAATTCCTATAATATATTTATCTAAACTAATATTATTACAACAATATAATTATGTGTGGGTTTATAATAATAGTTACAAAAATCATGGTTAATTTTATTTCATCATGACCTTTCTCACGATTTAGGCCGAAATGAAATACATTCGAATTGGACTTGATCGGTATATGTCCGATCAAATCTAGGATACAAATTACTTCCGAAATTCATAATGCTTTTGACAAGGGTAATTTTGAAATTTAAAGGGGGTGGAGGAAGAAGATTTTAAGGGTGCAGGAGGAAACACCCAAAGTTGATTAATTGAAGGTTCAATGTTTAACTATGGAAGGTAGGGGCAACTTTGGCCCAGTCTATGTCTGGACTCTATGCTCATCTTCCTGTAGTGTCTGGGCTCCATACAAAGCTTCCAAGTAGTGTCTAAACCTTGAATGTACATTTCTATCCAAATTTGATTTCTGATTCATCACTACACCAACAATTAATTCCTTCCACAAATTTCAGCTTTCATTCATCATCCTCCCAATTTTTCTTCCCCTCCAGTTTAAAGAAGGATGAGATAGAATCAATTTATTTTTCTATTTTTATCACAATATCCAAACAATAGGTTAATATTTTTTTTTCATTTTATCATGTCCCACCTTATTCATTTGGTTGCTTATTATTTCATTGATAGAAGCTGCACTACCCGACCCATGAACTTCAAGTTGTTAATATCCAGATAATATGAATATTAACTTAATTAAAATATCATAAAAGTAGTTTATAAATACTTAGAGTAACAATAATTACTCAAAGTAACTATGAAACTCGGGTGTATTCATGAAACTTGACACCCTAACCTAGTGATTATTGAAATACATAGACTTTACCACTTGTAAATATAAATCTCACTCACTCAATATTTAATATTTATTTATTACTTAGATTATTATATTTTTACTAACTTTAGCGTTGATGGAGTTTCCTCGATACTAATGATAAAGTTCAATAATTCTTCAATAGAAAAATTCATCATCATCAACAATTTAGATTCAGGACGACTCTACACCAAATCTGATAAAAAACGAAACAATTAATGGAAGCATTGGTGTGGTGTATTTGAGAGGTGTCAAAATCTTGCGAAACTCCAACCTAAAACATCTTTATCCATGGAGTTAATACTTAATAATAGTTAATGGTACGTATAGAAGAGAAGCGTGAGGCACGCGCATGACTCTTGACTTTGGACTTGCAAGCACACTAACTTTTATAAAACAAAAGCAATATCCAATCTCTTGGTGGTGTACATTTGGACATAACATGGAGTTTTAGATAACAAAGATATAAAAGAATTGTGAATTAATTATTGGAGCAAATTGGAAACACGAGGGGATGAACATAAAAACCAGCAAGTGTGAATATTTAATCGGAAGTCGTGGAAATAGTTGAATTGAATTAAAGATTGAAGAAGGTCTTCTTTGGGTTTTATGTTAGACCAATTCCAATCTCTACTTAGTCAGGGCGGCTACAAAATACATGTTTGCTTTTTTACCACCTATCTTCTCAAAATGGCGGCATCCAATTCCAGATAACCAAATATTCATTTTCTTTTACATTTTCCCTAATTTAATTTAAAGAACTCCTGAACTGAATTCGATTGAAAAAAAGTGAGAGATGAATATAATAGAGAAAAATAAAATATACCCTTTGAATAATAACCCTTATATTGATCTTATAATAATCATTATAAATAGCAGCTCAATAATTAAATTTATTATTGTTATTAATAATAAATTGAGTTTGATTATAGAATATTAGCCGTTATTTCTAAGTGACTTCTAGAAATAGGTATTACCGACTTGACTACAGATATGAAGAATTAAGATAAAGTAAATAGGTGGGAGTGGGACACGGAAAACACTGAATAAAACATGATGTCGCAATAGCCGTCCTTGAGAGTTTGTTTGGCGGTGGAGATTCTTCTTCTTTGGGTGTTTCAGTTCCAACTGTATTCATTGCTTTGGACTGCCTGCATATCTGTAACTTATTCATTGGACGATTCTGACCTTGCTCACAAAAATCACGTTCTAATTATCTTGTCTTCTACCACTTTAATTAAGCTTTTCTTCACTTTCGTCAAATCTTAGTCTAGTGTCACTTTATTATATTTCTAATCACTTTGTCAAAAGAAAAGTTGTATAGCGAATTTGAACAAACAACGTGTCAGTTGAAATACCTGCCTAACCTAAAGGTGTTTGGAATATTTTATAATTTACACTTCAACTTCTTCATGAAGAACCATCCTGGAGACTGCTTCAGTTGGTATAAACCCTGGAACATTCTAATTTTTCAATTTCCTTTCTTAAAACATGTCAGAATTGAGGGGTGGAAAATCCCTTCATTCATATTGAGTCACTTGAAGGAGTCAGCAGAGTGATCAAAGTGTGCCTCACTCGTTTTCGTCATCAACCAACCGACACAACTCCATGTCTTATCAAAACGCGCAATCCAATCCCACTGATTTTGAAAACTAACAACTGCTTAATTACCATTCCAAACACTGTTTCACGGCTTTTCTTTTCCCTTTGTTTTTTTTTGGGCATATTCTCAATCAGCACAGAATCAATGTTTTAAGACTATGTTCCACGATCTTCATGTTTAGTTTAGTGATAGTGTACCATTTCTTTTGTAACAACTCTGCCAAGTCATTAAAACCTGTCATCTTGTATATAATATTTATCCATTAATGAATCTAAACAGAAACAAAGACAAAAAACAAAAAACAAAACACATTCCTTTGTTTTTGTCGTTCTATGAGTGCATGTTTTTGCTCTGTCTCTTCTCCGAAATGTACATAAAAATTAGTAGAATCTAAAAAGAATCTGTCCGTGTAATTTGAATGTAAATTATGAAAGAATCCACGTATGTGACTGTGACGATTGATCAAACATTTGAATCAGAGCATTCCTCCGCTGAGGAATTGCCATGGTGTTCCTGTTCCTGTTCTTGTTCCTCCTCAGTAGCATCAGACGATGTGAGTTGTTTGGCTCTTTGGACCTGATCCTCCCAGTTGGTGCGAGCCAACACGAACAACATGGTGATCATGCACGAGGCTTGTGCGGCCAACAAACCCAGCCACAAGCCTTTGAAGTCAAAGCCCGCAAAGAAACCCAACCACACCGCAATGGGCATTCCCACAATATAAAAGCAACCCAAATTTATATTGGCTCCCAACTTGGGTCTCGCGGTTCCCCTCAGAACGCCGCAGACAGTTGTTTGAGGACAATTTCCAAGCTCGCAGAGACCAATGATGGGCAACACCGTCGCCGTCAAAGCAATGATCTCCGCGTCACGTGTGAACATGGATGCCCACACGTGCCTCACCGAAACAGCAAAAAACAAGGCCGACAAGCCCATGACGTAACTGAAAAAAAGCCCCACCAGTGCTGCAAGTTTGGCCCTTTTGGGATTCTCCGCACCCACTTCGTTCCCAACACGTGCTGAAACCGCAAAGCTCAGAGACGATGGGAAAATGTATATCAAAGCGGTGGTTTGAATCAGAACCCCCATGGATGCAACGGTTGCTTGGGGATTGATCAGTAACCCGCATAGTAAAATCATGATTTCGTACCACCACCATTCCAGGCAAACGGAAATGCAACTTGGAATTGCCAAATTCAAAAGCGCCTTCCAACCGCAGAAGATGCCCTTCAAAGAAATACGAGTCCATGTTTTGCTGTATATGCCGGAGAGCCAGATGTAGAGAAGCAACGAAAAGACGAGGTTGAAATTGGTCCAAACAGCGCCTAAAGCAATGCCTTTGATTCCAAGTTTGAAGACAGAGACGAGGAGGTAGTTGATGGGGAGGTGAAGGAGAATAGAGAGAAAGGCAGAGTATGTGAGAGGCAGGGTTATGGATTGACTTCGTAAGTAGATTCGCAGAGGGTGTAGCAATGATTGTGCTACGAGATCAGGCAGAGAATAGAGTATGAATGATTGAGCTTGGGTGGCGATGTCTTCTTGTTGGCCACAGAGGAGCAATATGTTCTTCATGTTGAGCCACAAGAACGATATAAAAATTGAAGTTAAAAGAAGAAGAACTATTGTCCTCTGCATGGCAAAGCCCAAAAGTTTGAATCTTTTGGCCCCAAAAGCCTGGACGCAGATGGGCTCCATGCCCATGGCGAGGCCTGAGAGAATAGAGTAACCTGTGATGTTGGCGAATCCAATGGCGAGAGAACCACCAGCTAAGGCAAGGTCACCGGCACGACCAAGGAACAACATAGAGATGACAGAGCGAGAGTAGAGTAATAGACCTGTGAGAACCATGGGTAATGCTGTGTTTGCTATGCATTTGGCTTCGTTGAAAGCCAGGGAAAAATGGGTGGTTTCATGGGGCTTTTGGTTTTTTTGGGGTTGCTGGAATGTTGTTGGGGGTTTGGGGATCAAAAGGGCTAACATGTCAGGCTCTTTAATTTTGGTCGTGTGCGTGTGTGAATGACCCTCATTGCTCTCACCCAAAGTGGGGGTAGACGATGATAACTCACACATGGTTTGGTTTGTAGAAACACCGTTGACGTTTGTTTGTGTGTAAATCACAAAATCTTGGTTGGAGATTTGCATTTGCAAGAGGTATTTAAAAGGAGTGGGTCACTCCAACATTTTTGGATGTATATGGAATATCAATACTATTCCTTTAAATCAATTTTCTCTAAATTTCTCTCTCATTCGCGCTTTACCAACCAGATTTCAACTTTCATGGAACATCTTTCTAGTTTTACCAAATATTTTTCATGCTTCCTCTTTTTTTTTTCCTTGCATAATAAATTTGGGTATTTTTTTTCATAAATCCAATCAACAGTTTAAAATTTGTTATTAAAGTTGTTCACTTATGAGTTTGGTCGATGATCCATAATTTGTGGGTTTTTCATCTTGAATATTATATCACAAATTAAAAAATCTCAATTAATTAATCTTAATTATTTAATTAAAACAAAATCATGATTATAATTAGAGAGAATTTAGAATTTGGTCCATAATACTCTACAAAATGAATCATCTAATACGTACAGGTAAAAAATATATTTATACTTATCACTTTAAATGTTTTATATCGAAATTTGCTTATCCTTTTATCTAGAAGAATGTATTTACTGATTTAGTGAGTAATAGTTAATAATACTTACAGTCCAACCGAAACATGAAACATGGCTCTTGACTTTGGATTGGCAAGGACATTAATTTTTATAAAACATTATCCAATCTTGCAATTAATGTATATTGGGTGGTGTAGATTTGGACATTGCATGGAGTATTAGGTAAAAAAAGTTATAAAAAGGAATCTGAAATAAATTAATTGATTATAATAGAAGCAATGGGGATCGACATCAAAAACCACCAAGTGAATGAAGGGGTTGACTTGAACGTTGAAGAGGACCTTTTTCGGTTTTATATTAGACCAAGTCTAACTTCTACTGGTACCCTAAAGTTGGGCGGCCACAAAATACATGTTTTCATTTTTCACTAATTTCTAACCACTCATCTTCTCAAACACCTGCATACAAAATACCAAATACAACTTATAAATCTATCCTCTATAATGGGTTCCACTTATAAATTACACATTATTTATTTAAATAATTAGAGTGGAGTTAAATAAGTTTAGTGTAAACTATGCAACTCTCCTACATTTTTAATAAAAATATATTAAAAATAAAATATTATACCAAGCAAGTTAACTTTTTATGTAGAATAACAACAATTAAATTGGTATTAAAAAACTTCATGCAAACAATGTCATTTTTTAATACTATATCGACGGTAGTTTACTAGTTAAACTAAAGTAGTCTCTTATAAGTTAATGTATACTTTGCTATTAAAATGCATAATGGTTGAGTATACTTAGCATATGACAATAAAGGATACGTCTATTTATGTTTAAAAATATTGGAAAATAGAGAATGATTTTTTTTTTAAATAGTTCTAAGTTGTTTTTTTCTCCTACCATCAATATAGTTTCACATCATTCAAGAGTCGAGATCAAAAACAATTTATATACTTATTCATCCATCAATTCATCGAAGTCTTTTAAGAACAAAATTGTGACAAAGATCAAAAATTTTAAAACGGACAATATCTCAAATGCAATGATTAATTCTAACGATACTATCTCAATATACTTGAGGTCGAAACATTGACGACTTCCTCCAACCCATTACGTGACGAAGCTCAAAAACTCAAAAAATAACAATATTTTTCGATGTGATAATTGATCCTATCAATCTTAATGAACTTGGGGGATGAGTTTACAACCTTTCACTACAATTATTTTTAAAGATAAAATAGTTTTGAATAAAAACTTATTTTTTTTCCTTCTACTTTTAGCACTTGTAGCAGGAATGAATCTTGAGTTGGACTGTGAAACAGATGTGGGACAGAGAGAAAAAAATTGTTAAAGATGGTAGCAATAGCCGTCCCATATTTTTGTTTGCAGTTGAGATTCTTCTTCTTTGTGTCTAAGTACAACATTCGAACTGTATTCATTGGTTGGGTGCCCACAAAAATCACGTTGTAATTGTCTTATCCTTGTCTTCTATTACTTACTACTACTTTAATTAACCTTTTCTTTCTTTTGGTCAAATCTCAGTCTATATTATTATATATTATTATTATTATTAAATGGAATGCATAGTTTACTCAGGTTCGCTAAGCCGGCAAAGAACACACCATTTCAGTTGAAATCAATTTTCCGGCGGCTTTTTTTTCAACCACTGTACACCACTTTTCTTTTCAAAGCTTATTAATTCTCCAATCAGGTAATAATATAATTAACCACTCACCATTTGGTTTTCAAAAATTAACCTAATCTTATAAGTCGTAATAAAGTTAGTAATTTCAAACAAATAATTTCGACACTAATAAAAGAGGATAACTCGCAGAATTTTTTTAAGATATTTTTATAAAAATAGGATAATTTTATTGATTAATTATAAAAAAATTAATAAAATTGGTAAGTCTTGTTAGTGATATAATTTCTGTGTAATTAGTTTTTAATTGAAGTATTATCACTGTCATTAATTAAAATTTAATTATACTTGTAAATTATATCAAGATGACACAATTTATTGATAATTTTTTATTTTTTATTTTAATAATTAATATATAAAATTATTTTAATTGTTTAAAAAACAATATTCCACATGTCTCAGTGCTAGAGCTGTGAAGAAGGAAAATATTGGATAATTTTTTTCCTGTTATATATTTATTCTCCAAATCATTTATTAAGAATACAACTAATATCTTTTAAATTATATCATTTTTTATTTTACTCGTGAATATTAGCGCTTAAGAGAACAAAAATGTCAACTATGTAGAAAAATATTTTAATACAAATTATACTATCTTCAAGTCTTTTTAAAACAATTAAATTAAAAATATTACTTAAATCTTATTGTAGAAGCTAAATATGACAAAACAACATGTTGGAGACGAATTCCTTCTGCTTCGCCTTCATAATAAAGTGTAAGGGATACAAATTTAAAATTTTATATTTGTTCTTATTGAATATTAGTGAGAGGTTTTTAAGAAAATAAAATAAATAAGAATGAAATTAGATTATGTCAAGAAAGAGAAATATTTTAATCCAATACGAGAGAATAAAAAAATATTTATTATTATAATAGGCCAATATCAGTACAAATATTAACATCTTATATATTATGAATAAAGTTGATGTTAATTATTCAGTGGTATATTAAATTTTAAAAAAATATGTTTAATTATTACATATTTTTTATAATTTATGTTTTTAGAAATAAAATATTTATTAAATTGTATCAATTAAATTTTAGTATAAACAATATATAGAATAATAGATACTAAATTAAAAATCAAGATCAAGAATTATGTATGATTTTAGTTAAATGTATAGCTTTATAAATTTTAAGTTTCTTATTTATTTTATTTTAATTTCAATTATTTAACTATTAAAATAATTAATTTCATTTCTAAAAGTTATAAAAAAATATTTAATATATATAGTATATATACTATTATAAAAAAAAAAAAATATATATATATATATAATGTACCTAATTATAGTGATTATTATTTTTTGCCAAAAGCGGTTCAGCAAGTTCGAAATTTTGTTGCTAAACCTGTTAAAAATAAAGATTTGGTTCCTTTCCATATATTTTAAATGACACATTATTATTCAAATCCAAAAATTACTTTGTGGATAATACTACCACTTATAGTAATTAATGTTGATTCACATAACTTAAACAATAAAACTAACGAGTATATTATAGTGAAGGAGATGAAAAAAATTAAAATTTACAAATTCAATTGAAATAAAGAATAAAATTATATTTAAGGGTGAGAAAACAGACCAGTTTAATCCATTTTGGTCAAACGTTAGTGGTTCGCTAGTAGAGGGGTGGGAGGGGCTGACTCGTCAAAGTGATACGGGTTGAAATTTGTAATCCGTCTAAGTTGACGGTTAGCCCGTTACATTTAAATTTTTTTCAATTTATTTATTTATTTATTTAATTTGTTGTAATAATTTATATTACTTTTTTAGATAAAAAAATATAATAAAAAAGATTTAATGTGTAGTACAATAAAGTAAATATCAATAATACTTTAATAAATCAAATAATTTATAAAAAAATAGATGTAAATAAAATTGTACATATGACTATCAACAATTTAAATTTCAAAAGTATGAGATCAATGTCAAAAATGCGTCTCATCCCGCATTTGATCCTCATGGTCGATGGGTTAGGCAGATCGGATATTAATGCGCTAAAAAAGTTACTACATTAAATAATAATTTTAATTTCAATGAATTAGTTAATTGAATCTTATAAAAAAAATTAAAAAGTAGTACATGTATTTAATTTTCAGGATGAATAGTGAAGAAGAAAAAGAAATAAATAATACTTAGAGGAGTTAAGAGTATATAATGAGATGTATTGTCATTCTTATATTGCCCATAATTATAATAGGTTGTTTATATAATTTTGAGGGGTGTTGATGATCTATCCATTCCATTAATTAAGTGTGTCATAAAATAAAATGTAAAATGAATTGTGAAGTGGTTGCGATTATTATAAGGTAACGCGTTGACGGATAAAAAGTGGTATGAAAAAGAAGGTGTTTGGGTTATTTACGGCATGATACAGGTTTGTATCACTATATCATGCCTCTCTTATCTTTTACGTCAACCACTATCCCTCAAATATTACTCTTATCTTATGTTGGCTAAATCGCCACAACCCTTTGTCGGCAAAATCAACAATCCTAATTTATGCTAACTCACTTTCTTCCTATCTAAACTCACTACAAATTCTCATCATTTTTCAATTGGCTTCCAAATTATTACTACATTTTTTTTATCACGTGTGAATCCAACACTTTCTTGAAAAAAGGACTTCCCAAATTAAAAGAAAAAGTTAAATAAATAAGGAATAAAAGCACACATAAAGAACCAAACAAAAGATACCTTAACAAATAAGTAGTCCATAAAGAAGCATAGGAAGTAAGTGAAATGAATTTTTGGAGTGAGTATGATAACAAGTTGAATGGCCTTGATTGGGCCCTTATTGGGCAAGTTTGTATTTTACTCTTATCCAAGCCACCGAGTCTATACCAAAACCATCTGGTAATCGATCATTCGACTAAGCAAAATTAAACAAATTTAAAGCAATTGACATCTCGGTCTAACTTATTAAATTTAAGTTAAATTTGCGATGATGGTGATGATTAACGGTGGAGGAAGTTTAATTATTTTTTAAAAGTGGAATTATGAGCCTATATGGATTTAGTATGATCTATGATCTTCTTTATAGATAGGTAAGATTAAAATAAAAATTATAAATAAATGAATACCGTGAGAATTAATAAATATTTGATTTTTAATATATAATTTTTATATAAGATAACATCTGACCTTTTTGTAGCATCATGGACCAAGTCTGATGTTAAGAGATATGTAGGTTTAGAGTTTATGTATAAGAGTTTAGGATTGTGATTAGAGATATACGAGAGTATGTTTAGTGGAGGGAATTAAAGGTTGTGTTTATATATAAGGGTTAGACCACTTCTCAAGTGGTTCATATTTAATTTATTTTTTTAATTTCCATTTAAAAAAAAAGATATGCAGGTTGATTGGAGATTGTCAGAGTAAACTTGACTTTTAGCCTCATTGGCTTATACATGAGGCTAGGGGGTTGCAACATCATGGGCCGAGCCCGATATTGGATATGAATAGGTCATCTACCGTTATTCATATTTAAGGACATTAATGTCATATCAACACAAATCAAGGGATCTCAATCAATTAGCTTTAATCGCCCAATTAAGACAGAATCATGACTAAAGGTGGAGATGTTACAATTCAGTCTATATATACCAGATTATGCTCTGCAGAAAATGTCATCTAATACCCAACATAGTAAGTACTCTCAACTCATATTTTATACTATAATCATTATATTTTATGATCTTACTGACTTGATCGTCGTTAGAGTGTCATCGCAAGAGGAGCAACTCCCCACCTTCCCAGAAGGTTGAATCACTAGAGTTTGAAGGGAGATCCTTATGAGCTCATCCAGATTTCGACTGACTTCGAGCCGACGAGAACATTTGGCACCCACCGTAGGGTAGGTAAAACATTTCCTACCTCCACAATATATATATATATATATATATATATATATATATATATATATGTAAAATTTTCCTTATTCCACAGGGCAGCACACACACCACCCATAAAGGGACCATTCTACCATAGTTGATATAGTTTGCAGCCACAGTTTGATCACCTTGAGCACAAAAATCAAATCGTAATGGGAAAATATGTCAATAGATTGAATAGTGTAAAACAATTATATGTTCATCGTCACATATACTATTTATTGATTTGGTGTTCATGCTCTACAACATAAATTTATTCAGAAATTTTTCTAGATAAAAAGATTATTAAAACTAAAAGAAATATCATTATAAAGAACGTAAAATTGAATTAAATTTGTAATAGGCATAGTTTTGTATGTATCAAATAAATTAAAATGGGTGCATGTACGTACGACACTTTATAATAAGTTGTTATTTTTATTTTATAAATTAGTAATATTGCCTATTTGTGTTATCATAAAATATAATAAAGTGTTTCTTTGGATAATGAAGTTAACTTTTTATAAATGTTAATATACTGGGGAACCTATCTTTTATCTATCTCTAAGATATTGTGTCCTATTGGTATGGGAATAGAGTGTTGTGTATTAGATGATCTTGGATATATAGATTGAATTGTAACCTCTTCACCTCTAGTCATGATTCTGTCTTAATTGAGTGATTAAGACTAATTGACTGAGATCCCTTGACTTGTCTTATGCTCCCTTATAATGTTAGATACACACGTCGAAAAACAACCCATAAATGACCAACCATCGGGCCAGACCCATGATCTTGCAATTTCTATATAGGAAATCATGTTTGAGTGATTCGGTGTCCGAATTCATTAATTATTTTAAAATATATTTGGTAAGAATTGGGTAAATAAAATTTTAGATCTCAATCAATTAACTTTAATCGTCCAATTAAGATAGAATAATGACTAGGCAGAATTCAAATTATGTATACCAGATTGCTCTAAAAAAAGATCCACACGACACAAGGAATACTGTCAACTAATCTTTTATACTATACTCATTATATTTTATGCATTTACTGACTTTTAGTGTTAGAATGTTATCATAAGAGGAACTCCTCATTCCTAGATAGTTATTCCTAGATAGTTGAATCACTAGAATTTAAAATAAGAGCACTATAAACTCGAACTGATAGAGAATACTTTTGAATGTAAAAGTGTTCTTTGCAAGTAACTTATTCTAGAACTAAAGTGAGTGATCGAGACTCACAAACCAAAAAAATTAAAAACGTTAGACTTTGAAACAGATTGAAAACCAGTGTAGGGAACATCCAATCTTGTAAAAACAAAAGTCCTTAACAAAATTTGAAATATTCATTTCATTATATTTTTTCATCACATTACTCGTCTGAATTTGAAGTTTTGTCTTTCTGAACTTGTAAAGAGAAAAAGGTGAATTTAAATATTGTTTACATCGAAATACCTGTCTAATCTAAAGATGTTTGGAATGGTACACGTAGCTGAAAGCTGAAAGAGTGAGTAGAGTCAAACACAAAGTTCACCCTTAATTAAAACGCGCATCCCACACTGCTCATCAAACGTCTTATCCCCCGTAAAGTCAATTACCATTCAAAACAATTTCTCACGCCTTTCCTTTCCCATTGTTTTTTCCGCGGATTCTCAATTCCCATAGAATCATTGTTTTAAGTCTGTGCTCCAAGATCTTTATGTTTACTCATAAAAAAAATTATTAAATAAAAATTAATTTTAAAAATAAAAAATAATTAATTATTATATTTATTAAATTAAAATTCTTAGATCTTTATTTTATTAAAAAATTATTAAATAAAATTAATTTTAAAAATAAAAAATAATTAATTATTATATTAATTAATTTTTTTAATTTTTAAATTAATTTATATTATTGATAAATAATTTATAAATTGATATCTAATTAGTTATTAAAGTTTTTATTATCAAATTTAAAATATAAATAATTGGTAATTAAAATCTTAATAATTAATTAGATATTAATTTAAAAATTACTTATCAAAATTAATTTTAAAAATAATATTTTTTTTTAATTTTTAAATAATTTTTAATTGAATCATTATAATAATTAATTATTTCTAATCTCTAAATATAATTACTATTTAGTAATCTACCTACCTGCCAAGGTGATTAAAAAGTGGCATTCCTCTGTTGCGGATTTTTCACGTTGTTCATGTTCCTCTTCACTCGCATCAGACGATGTGAGTTCTTTGGCTCTGTAGACGTCACCCTCCCAGTTGGTGCCAGCCAACACAAACAACATGCTGTTGACACAAGAGGCTTTCAAATCAGCAGCTAAATTACTTTTTAGAAAATATTTTAACTTTTTTTTACACGTCTTTTAAATAAAGATAAAAATAATTTATTTATTATGCAGATACAGGAAATTAAAATTGAAATATTATTAATATTTGAAATTCTGCTATATTTTGTTATACATGAATAAAATAATTACAAAAGTAATTGCCATGGAATAGAATGTCAAATGGATAGTTACTCCAGTTAACTGGAATTAAATAACCATTTAATTCATGCATTTGTTGGCTTTTATTTAACTTGCGTGACTACCTCCTGTGTAACCTCATATGGTTTTATATTAAATTCATTAAGTGGCAAATAGCATGAAGGGAGTTTTAGGACTCATCTGAACCCATCAGAAAAGATTGAGTTTTGATTTTTTTTTTTACTGTTTCTTTCTGCAACTCCAACTCCATTTGTTTTTCTTCCATATCCATAAATTTTTGTATTTCAAAAAATGTTCTTTTGTAATATTTCAGATTACATAATTGAAGTTTTTTCTCAAATTTGTAATTAGTTTCTTATTACATAATTTAGAAGTTTTTTTAGAAGGATGATTAGTTTCAGATTACATAATTCATAAATCTTTTTTAATATGAGATTAGATTATGGATTATGTAATCTATAAGCATTTTTCAAATGCGTATTCGAATTTCATATAATGTGAAAGCTACTCTCAAATTCAAATTTTTGGATTATATACCATTTTTAAAAAACATATTCCAGATTACATAATCCGTAAGTTATTTCTAAATTTAAGAGTAACTTCTAAATTATGTGATCCGAATATGAGAGTGGTACAAAAATGATAAAAAGATATTTTCTTATTTTGTATGGAGTGACAGAAGAACATGTGGAGGTGCAGGAAGAAAATCCTGTTTTTTCTTTGGTGTTTCTTCTTGGACCTTAACAAATTTCTCTCTACACCCCATTCCTTTTGAAAAAGTTGTTTTAAATGACTTCCAAATTTCAGTCTGAAATGTTTTTTAAACATACTTTTCATAATACATTCTATTAATGATCAGATCTACCATTTTAGAAGTTCTGACAAGATTAATTTAAATAATTATTTGTCTTTCGGATTTTCTATTCCACGAACACATTTTACTAACATTTTTATATTTTATAATCACTACTACCCTAAACTTTAAATCCTAAACTCTTAAGAGTAATTTAGATATTTTAAAAAATAAGAGTTTCAGGAAAAAAAAAAAATATAAGGTGCAGAAAGAAACACCTTTGTATTTTATGGATGTTGAACCTACCTTCAAAAAACGGACAGTTTGACTCAGATCTTAAAAGTTGAGATTTTGGGGTCTTTTATCTTTAAAACTTGTGTGAACTAAATTATGTTTATATTTGAGTAAGATATATTTTATCATAAAAATTTGAGTATGACATGTTTAAATATGCGGCATTAGATTTCTCTTCATAACCAAGTAATATTATTTTTATTTTTTACTTATAAAGAAACCATCAAGAAAACTCCAAACTTTTATTTATATTTATTGGTTAAATTACTCTATAAGTTCTTCAACCATGTATTAATTCTTAATTATATTTATGATTTTTCCAAATTACATTTTATTCTTTTGATTTTGAATTGAGTATTTGTGTATAACTATTATTACGAAAAATTAATTGTCAAGTATGAATTTGCTATAACGTTGTTATGAGTTGTAAAATTTAGAGAAACTTCTGAAAGACTACTAGAGTTAGTGAATCTCTATAACTAAGAATATAGATAGAAGAGCCCGTTGAAAAGGTCAAATTGAAAACAATAAAAAAAAATAAAGAATATTGTTATCGAGATGCAAGAAAACTCGATAAAAAACAGCAAACTTAACCATACCACATTCATAAACAAATAAGATATCTGTGGTTACTTTTTTTAAATTAATTTATTTAAAAAAACAGTCCAAATAAACTAATAAAAAATAGTTTTAACAATATTAAATCTTTTAAATAATTTGAAAATGCACACACTACTTTAAACTTATTTTTATATTTTTTTTAAAACATATTAAAAAAATTATCAGAAGCAGTTTTGAATATAAAACTTTTTTTTTTAATTTCATTTTTTGAAATATATCTTTATTTCTTCCATTTTCACAGAGCTTTCTAATTTCAATTTTTTAATATTTGAGATTTTATCACCGGTTTTTCTCTATTCGATCTTTCTCACTTTATCTTTTTTCTTTCTCAAATCTCTTAATCCAATAACATGACTCTCATGCTCTCTCGATCTCTTATACATATGGATACACATAAATCTATATTTTATTTAAATAAATATAAATATACATATAATAATAGTAAAAATAAAAAATAGAAAACGTGAATGCATAGATGTGTTCCCGCTAGTGTTAATAAGTTAAATTTAATATTTAAAAATGAAAATATACGTGGGATATTATGTTAATAAATTAAATCTAATCTCTACTAGCAAAAATATATGCATTTACATATTTATATATATGATTTTATTTCTTTTATAAATTATTGATTAAAAATAGAAAAACAATACAATTTAAAAATATATTAATATAATTTTATAAAAATAGTATTATATCTAGCCGCTATTTTAAAAGAGAACTTATTTAATAATTTTAAAATAAAAATAATTTTATTTTAGTAAATAAATAAATAAACTATTTTTATTTATCAAAGAATATTTTTTTCAATTAAAATATAATATCAAAAGAACGTACCAAACGGTGTATTTTTTATATAATGATATAAATATTAACTTTAGTTTTATATATTTATTTAAATAATATATATTATTTGTAATATTTAATTTAT
>Ga0123342_1005159_pt1 | contig 19247 bp, 14 predicted proteins | sample Turbeawhitnodule_FD_89960 | JGI IMG/M metagenome (GOLD analysis project Ga0123342, IMG submission 89960) | Root nodule microbial communities of legume samples collected from Mexico - Turtle bean Mexico white nodule | ecosystem: Host-associated > Plants > Roots > Nodule | place: Mexico: Nepantla... | reverse complement strand
TATAAAAAAAAATATCATAAAAACTCAAAATAAAAATATATCTCTCTCAAATAAAACAAAAAAAAATAAAAAAAAAATAAATATATATATATATATATATATATATATATATATATATATATATATATATATATGAATTTGACAATACAATTTTTTTTTTAAATTCTTACATTTTAGGTCAATTTTAAAATTCTCCAATTTTAAATAATTTAATTATTCTCATTTTTATAAAATTTTAATTTGTTATCTATTGTATTACAAAACATTATTTATTAAAACACACCTGGATTAATATTCTTTTCCAATAACTTTTTTTTTAGGTCGAAATATCTTTAAAGAAAGATGTTTTTTCCCATTATTTGTTATTTTGTCTATTATTATATCTCCTTTTTAATTTTTACACACCTAAATTATTTTAATAGATTTTTATTTGCTATCATCATATATCCATTTTCCAATATAATATATTAACTTTTGATTAAGTTATTGACCTTATGTAACTCTTTCATAGTATCATTATATATCTGTATAAGTGCATTATGTCTTTTATGAGAATTCAATTTGCATACACCATAACTATTAGGAGAAGGCATGCATGCATCATGCATCATCATTGCGTGGAAATGAAGGTCCTACAGGTGTTGAGGTGCACACCTCTTCTTCCTGACATAGAACTTATAAAAGTTAGAAAAAGAAAAGTAGGTATAAGACTCTTGCTGTCTAATGAAGGGAAGGAAGGTTTATTTTCTTTTCTTTTTACCATGATGCATCCTTAATTTAACTTAATATGTATTTCTCTTAACATAATTTTTTTTTCTTGTTCTGAATATTATACTTACCAAATATCAAGTTAATATGTATTATTTTGTTGTTAATGGAATGTTTCTTTAATTTAATAGTTTTTTCATTCATTTATTGTAACTTTTGTGTTGGTTTACTTGTTTTTGTGAGTGTGACTCTACACACCTTGGTGACATGTGAACTTTGAATTAGATGCCATGGATCCTTTTGGGATCACATATGCATAGCAAAGGTCCAACTAACTAGAGTTTAATCTTTTTTTGCCTTCTTGATGTGACCTACCATCCTTGGTTGCTTGTTAAATTTTGTTACATTTTTTTTGTTTGTTTTTATGCTTCTCTTTCTTATTGCAAATTCAAATAATATTTTTAATTTATAAGTACAAAATTAATGTAGAAAAAAATAGAAAAATAATATTTCTCTCAATTAAGAAAAAATATGTATTAAAGCATACACAAGTTGGATATTGTTTTGTCTGCAAAATTATTGGTGACTTGAGAAGTCAAATAATTAGTTCAGAGTAAACTAATATATATCAAGGGAGTGAAATCAAAATCTTTTTTTTGTGAAATAATTACTTAAAGAGAACTTTATGAGAAGAAATTTTAGCTTGTAATTACTTTTGTCTAATCTGAACCAGACTTTAACGGAGAAAAACTGCTTTGATCAAAATCATATTGAAGATTAGATATTGTTTGACTTGTGGGAGTGAAACAAAAATCATGTTCAACTATACATGATGATAAAGACTAAAATAAAATATGCATAAAATGTTTTCATACATACATATATTGGAAATGTATATATATGAAATAAATAATTTTAAACTTTTTCATCAGTGAAAATACATGCACATTTTAAAAATAAAAAAACTGTGTACATAAAATATAATTATAATTTTTTCAATTTTTTTTATAATATTATAACCATATAATAGAAATACGTATAGTCTTTCTTAAATCATTGAAATTGAATATATATATTAACAAGGTAAAAAGATTTATTAAACATTCTATCTCATTATTATTAATTTATTATAGACGTGTACCTTGATATGAAAAATAAATCTACTATTACTGTTAATAATAATAATAGTAATAATAATAAAAGTAAACTATATAGATAATCATACTCAATATATTATTCATCCCCAATTTAGTTTTTTTTTTATACTTTTATTAACATTTGGTGAACTTAATAATAGATTGACAAATTATTATAGTAAGAACATTATTAAATGAACACTTTTTATCACGTGTTAATATATATATATATATATATATATATATATATATATTTGCATTTTGTGATTTATAATTATTTGGTGTGATATAATTTTGTGCATGTAAAGAGAGATGACCACTCTAGTCCCCAGAATCTTTTAGAATCCGAGCCTATTCCAGCGTCTTCTATGACCAGCTTGGTCATTACTCTTTCCAGAACCTTCCCAAACAATTCTTAACCGTTGGATATTTCCCCTAGGACACGTGCCAAACATAGAGGCTTAGATCTCCTAACATGCATGATGAAATGTAGCCACAAATTCCTGAAATGACACTACTGTTAATCCCCACCACCTCTTCCATCTCTTTATATATACACTCCTCACCTTCTCCATCCACCACCATCAAACCATCTCTCTCATCATCAATAACCTTCTTTCCTATTCTCTCACTCTCTCCACTACTTTCATAATCCATGGCCCCCGAGCTTGTCCCCACCGTTGCAAAATCTACTGCCTCATTCACCAGCCCTCCCATCCTGCCACCGCGTGCCTACGTCACATTTCTTGCCGGGAATGGTGACTACGTCAAAGGAGTGGTTGGTCTCATCAAAGGGTTGCGAAAGGTCAAAGCTGCGTATCCATTGGTGGTGGCTGTCCTCCCTGATGTGCCGGAGGAGCACCGTGAGATCCTCAAGTCGCAGGGCTGCATTGTCCGTGAGATTGAACCCGTTTACCCGCCAGAAAATCAGACACAGTTCGCAATGGCTTATTACGTCATCAACTACTCCAAGCTCCGTATATGGGAGGTACACTTCAAATTTTGTGACTATTAAAGTCTTGTACACTTCAAATTAAAGTAAAAATTAACTGAAATTGTATTACTGTGATTACAGTTTGTGGAATACAGTAAGATGATATATTTGGACGGAGATATTCAGGTATTTGAGAACGTAGACCACTTATTTGACCTACCAGATGGTAACTTTTACGCTGTGATGGACTGTTTCTGTGAGAAGACATGGAGTCACACTCCTCAGTACAAGGCTGGGTACTGCCAGCAGTGTCCGGAGAAGGTGCAGTGGCCCACCGAATTGGGCCAGCCTCCTGCTCTTTACTTCAACGCCGGCATGTTCGTGTTTGAACCTAATATGGTCACTTATCATGACCTACTGAAAACGCTGAAAGTCACTACTCCCACGTCCTTTGCCGAACAGGACTTCTTGAACATGTACTTCAAGAACATTTACAAACCAATTCCTGTGTCCTACAACCTTGTCCTCGCCATGCTTTGGCGCCACCCAGAAAATGTTAACCTTGAGGAAGTCAAGGTTGTTCACTACTGTGCAGCGGTATGGCACTAAATCTTGGTCTAATGCAACATAGAGGTTAATTAATGAACATATAATTAGAATTTAATTAATGAATCATTTTGAAATGGTTATTTTTTGGAATTTTTGTAGGGGTCGAAACCTTGGAGATATACTGGACAAGAAGAGAATATGCAGAGGGAGGATATAAAGATGCTGGTGCATAAATGGTGGGACATCTACAATGATGTTTCTCTTGACTACAAACCATTATGTGCAAGTGAAACTCCAGTGGATGATGTTGACCTGGAACCATTGGAACCGATGGGGCATCTATCAAAGGTTGTTGTTCAACGAGTACTCGCTGCACCTTCAGCAGCTTAGGTTGAAATACATACGTTGTTCAGGATCAAATGGTGACAAAAAAAAACAAATTAAAAAAATGAAAAACAAAACAAGAATTGCAAAAAGAATTTGATAAGGAGTATGTGGAAGACTTTAAGGTCTAATTTCTTTTTTTTCTTTTCCCTGTAGATTCAGGGACTGATCGTGCCTTGCTTCTGAGAGAACCTCGACAACTTCTATATGTATTTTATTTTCTAAAAGATCTTTATTTTTTTATTTTTTATCTAGGTCTGTTAAAGGTCTTTGTCTGGATCTGGTGTTTGTTTACAGGAATGTGTTCATTATGTATAGTTTTGCTGCTACCTTGTATGAACTTTGCCATTGTAATACTTTTAGGGCAATGCTTAATGATGATGGCAAAATGTATGTCAATTTTAATGGTCAGAAACCCTTGTCCCTTTAGTGTGAAATTATAATTTTTTTTTCTTGTGATAACTCTATTTGGAATATACATTGCTTGATGAAGTACAATAAGATCTGTGGTGAGGAATGGTTTGAAACCTTCTTCTTAACAAAAGTGAAATGATTTGGGCAACTGACATCACGTTTCATCTGTCCCCCATGTTGAAGCAAGGGTTTAGTAGAACAAGCAAGATAAAAGGTATACAAATATATTGTAACATATTGTAACATATGTGTATTGGATCAAGATATTCAACTATGTTAAAATGTCAAATGAATTATATTACTTCTACTGAGTACCTAACAATAATTACAATGAAGTTAGAACTGTTAAAAAAACATTATATAATCTCTATATAACTTTTTCAAAATTTAGTAGCTTTTGGGAGTTGATTTTTCTTTTTTATTCAGATGGAATGAAATAAATTTTTCTCAATAAGGAAGTAGATTATGTACATAAAATGAAATAAACATGGTATATTCTCTATCCCTAATCCCATGTATATGTAATGAAGAATTACGTATGTATTATAATGAAGCAGAATTCTATATTAGAGTTCCTATTAGATTATTATTTCTTTTAATAAAAAATTTAATAAGAGTATTTTTTTTAATCAGTATTTAAGAAATAGGAGTACTTTCTTATGTAGAGGAATGAGATTTACCGATAAAAATGATCAAAACCTAGCCATATTCTGTTATGCTTATATAGTCGAGTTTCGACTATCTTAATTCTGCAATTAGTCGAGTTATGTTAGAGGAATGAGATTTACCGATAAAAATGATCAAAACCTAGTCATATTCTGTTATGCTCATATAGTCGAGTTTCGACTATCTTGAATTCCTGCAATTAGTCGAGTATTCTGGTATGCTCATATAGTCGAGTTTCGACTATCTTGAATTCTGCAATTAGTCGAGTTTGGAAGGCTGTAAGGATAGTGGTTTCTCGGTAAAATCTGCCTATGCTCTTTTAAGAGGCCCTGTTGAGGGAAAAAGTGTGCACAGATTATCGCTTGGAAGGTGTTGATTAATTCGATTGCCACAAAAGCTAACTTGGAGAGGCGTGGGGTTTTGGTGGATACCAATCTATGTAGTTTTTGCAGGATGGTTGTGGAGTCGACAAAACACATGTTTTTTTATTGCAGGATTGCTTGGTTAGTCTGGAATCAGTGCTATACATGGTTAGGGATTGCGTCGGTTGACCATGTTGTCCCATCAACTCACTTCTTGCATTTAAATCTGCTAAATGCTCCTGTCCATAGTTTGGAATTGTGTTTGGATTGCTGTAGTTAGTGAATTATGGAAGCACAGGAATAAACATATTTTCCAAGCAGGGGATGATCGATCCTTCGGAAGTGTTCACTTTGGCACAATTAAAGGCTTGGTCTTGGGTAACTTCTAAACTGTTTCTGCTAGTTTTACTTACCCTGAGTGGTGCATTGATCCTAGGGCTTGTATGTTTTCAATAAAGTGAGCTTTTATAAGAGTTATTTTTTCGGTTGGGTTGTTTGTTGTTCTAAGCTTCTGTTGTTCTTTTTGCCCCTTGTTGTGGTTGCAAAGAGATTGTATTTAATTGGTTTTGAGTTTGTACGAGTTAGATTTGAATTTGTACGGATTAGTTTTGAAATTGTACGGGTTTTTATAATGGTAGATTTGTTTGTCTCTCTATTTGTTGGTTTGGGAGACCAATGAATTTGTCTCATATTTTTTTAGGTATGTATAAGGGTTGACCGACCCCAATTCTAAAATATAAGCATAACAACTCAAAAGAAATATGATTATTTATATATGTATTATAACAGTCCAATTCCAGAAACAAATTATTTATATATGTATTATAACCAAGCAGAGTTTCTAGAGTCATAAGGAAGCAGAATTCTTATTATAATGATGCAGATTATGTATATACGTATTATAACGAAGCAGAATCCCTATTATATAATGAAGCAGAATCCCTATTATAATGATATAATGAAGCAGAGTTCATATTATAATGAAACAGGTTATGTACATATGTATTATAATGAAACAGAGTCCCTAGAGTCCTATTATATAATGAAGCAAAAATCTTACTATAATGAAACAGATTATGTATATATGTATTATAACGAAAAAGCAGAGTCCCTGTTATATAATGAAGCAGAATTTCTACTATAATGAAGCAGATTATGTATGTATGTATTATAACGAAGCAGAGTCCCTATTATAATGAAACAGATTAGGTATATGTATAACTCTAAAAAATAAAAATCAGAATATCATCAAGATATGTATACATCAAAACTTAGCCTATCAATATCTGATTACATTAATTCTTCATCTTTACAACTTAAATATTTACATGACCTTAGTTGCCAGAATTATAAAAATCAAACCAAAAAACAAAACAAAACAAGTCCTTACCTTTACAACTTAAGTATTGACATGATTCTAGTTGTCAAAATTAAACCAAAAAATAAAACAGAAGAACTCTAAAACGACTTCTAATTAGTTTATCATGATCCAACTAGAATAACAGCTATGAACTTCCAAAAAATAGCAATGTTCTAAGGATGTATTGTTGGCGATAGAAACTAAAAGTTACAGATTATCTGTCTCTACATCCTCTATAAATTCTTTTTTCAGCCATCAGTAGAGAAAAACTCATTTAAACATTGCAAGTCAAATACATAACATAAAAATGTATTCCAATAAACTTGAATCAACAAAGCCAAACAAATAACCTTAAGATTTTTAAGCAGATGTAAGGATTCAACAACCAATCAAAGTAAGAATAACTAAAAGAGATATTTTAGATGACAACCAAGTCCAAGTCTTTAGTTGGACCAAATAAAAAACTTTCTCCGCATCCACCTTCCTATGTTTAAAAATGACTCTATTTCTATGATCCATATACTCCAGATTATTGCAATCCATAACACCTTTCATACCAGATTCTGTTTGTGATTAACATGAAAGATATGAAATTGTTCAAAGTGACATTTAAGATCATCATGTTGTACGAGTCAGTTCTAGAATTTATTCCATACACTTCCTGCAAGTTTACATCCAAGGAATAAATGTTGGACAAATTTCTCATAAGCCTTACATGATAGTAGATTGTAGTATTTAAAGTTATTTCTCATCTTACCATATTCATCCTAATTGAGATTTTATCTAATAAAAATTTTAATGTGATAATTTCAATTCTAGGAATAACGACCATACGGTTATCACACATAATGTGGTTATGCTGAATATCATATGTAGACAAAAACATCATTTTGTTCCGCAGCTCACACCTTAGTGTCATGAAATAGGAATTGATGTTTTAAAGAAAATCAAGATGACAAAACTCTCATATTACTGAGTTGAGTTTCTTAGTTGAAAAAAAACCAAAAAGACAATAGTTTTTCTAGACGAGGAGTTCATGATGAGCAGAAAATGAAACTACTGAGGAGTTCACGATGAGAAAAAACGAAACTATTGAGGAGTTCATGATTCTTGTTAAAGTCTAATCTCAAATAATTATTATATTGCAATCTTGGCCAACATGAACAACTAATTTTGTCAATTTTGATGTCAGATTCAATTACACTACTGAAAAGGATTTTAAATACAGTTAAATCTGACTTTTAGTCCTGAGTAACAATAAGCTCTTGCAACAATCTTTTACTCCACATAAATCAATCCTCCATGACACTAAAAGGTTAAGGTATGCAATTTACTCAACATAAATCAATGCTGTCTTATATACATTCCTTTCAATTTTTATTCTGATTTCTATTTCTAAATTTGTCGACTTGATTTCTTGCAAATTAATTATAAAAGAAACACTTTATCAGATTTATTTAACAATGATTGGTGTAGTTGAAGTTACAGAGGAGTTTATGTAATGAAGCCTTAGTAAACTTGTTTTATTGAAAAAAATTCTTATTGTGTTAATAATTACTAAAAAAAATAGTTTTAATGATATAAATATTTATTATTAAATGTTATAAATATGTCACTCTTAATATCTTATGACAATAATGAAATGTCACTAGTACTCATGTTATTATTGTACTACTAAGTTTTATTGTGACAAAAATAATTATCACTAATAATTCTATATAATAGTGATAATAATAAAATGTCACATATATAAACGACAATGATGATTTAATTGTCACTAGTGTATTCTATATAGTAGTGATACTAATGATTTATCACAAATATATAAAACAATCATTTTAATATCAAATTTTATGTGACAATTATTTTATATCATTATTAGAAATTATGAGTGTTTTTTTATATCAATAACAAAAATAATATTAAATAAAAAATATATTGAATATAGAAACATTAATGGTGTTTCAACCTATGTACAATGTAAAAAAACAAAAACAGAAAAAAAAAGATGATTACAAATAAAATTCGAACAAAAAAAACTCAAAAACCTGTCACAACACCCACAAAAATAAGTGCAGTACCTAATTCCTTTCTTGATAACCAAAAGGTTGTAAGTAATCTATGTACATTACATATGTGATACCACTTACCCCATCTAGAATAGTGCTACAAGAACCCAAAATAATAAGGACCTTTAGAAGTGCACCAAATGTTCCTTCAACTCCCTTGCACCCATTTGTCCTTAAGAAATATGAAAAGATAATAGGGTTTAATACATCTTTTATATATGTTTAAAGAATGAGCCTATACTACCACTAACAACCTCACTTTATGCTAAACCTTATGAGGGAGTTAGATTCACATAAGAAGTAAATATGTTATTGGGTTTAGACACTATATAGGATAAGTGAAATCAATTGTAAAAAGTTGGATCCTAATCCAAAAAGTGAGCTATTGGATTTAAAACATATACAAAATGATACATTCTCATAGTACACTTAATCAATAGATAATTAACTCATTTTCTAAATATGTCTCCTGTTGAATACACACAGTTACTTCATTTGTGGGTTTTTATAGTTTAAAACATAGTACTAAAGTATACACTCTTATGGACTTAAAAGCTACAAATATTCTCATATAATGAAATGTTACTAGTACAAAATATGAATTCTACGACTCTCTATAAAAACGTTTCGTAAAGAACAGTCGTTATAAAAGAGGCGGTGACATTTTTGTAATTTTTGACAAAATTTCAGTGTTTTTAACGACAGTTCCTTGCTAAATCGTCGTTATATGTGTGTTTTCGGTGTTTTTAACGACAAATCCTTATTGAACCATCGTTATATATGGCTATGGAGCGCTTTTTTCCACGTGGGCTCCCTTCACTCTCACTCTCTCCACTCACTTCATCTTTTTCCTCTCACTCCCTTCACCTTCACCTTCCTCACTCTCACTTATCTTCTCCCTTCACCTTCATTGCACGTTTGACCGCACCACCCGCCCTTAAATCCGCCGCCCCTGCGATGCACCAGGCATTGCTTCATCAACCGTCCTCAAACTCACCACCCCTCTTGCGCTTGCACCGCATGACGAACCCTAAGGTTGTGCTGCTTGCCTCTCTTCCTCCTGCAACAGCCCGCTACTACCGAAGGAGAACGTTGTTGCTAGTTCTGTTCCGTTTTACCACCGCTCATCCGCACAACTTTTTCCCGCTAGGTTAGGGTTTAAATACTCTTTATTGTTTTTAATGAATTTGTGAATACAACGTCTTGGTTGGTTCTGAGTCCTGTGCAATTTTTATTTAGAAAGTTTTTAATTTGATAATATATGCGTTGATGCTGAGAATGCGTGCCAACCCTTCACCTCCGCACGTCCACACACCGCCAACATCTCCACCATAGAAGGTTAGTATTTTTAGGGTTTATAATTTTAAATTTTTTAATAAATATTTGAATGTTTGTGTTGATTAGTTAATAGTAATGTAATAGGCACACAATAGGTCTTGAGACACAAGATAGACGAACAAGGTAAGGTATCATCACTAAAAACAAAGCAAGGTGTTTGGTTTGCATGATTGAGACAAACAAACAATATTATAAAATTCATTAAAAATAGGTAGAAATTAATTTTTGATCCAAATTTTTTTGTGGGAACTTGATTTAGTGTATATTTGATGGAGGAGTTCTTTGATAGTGGTAGATTTAGAGTTGCCAAAAAATAGCGTGACAATTTAATTAGATAATTGGTAGTTAATTAGATACCAATTTAAAAATTATTTAACAATAATATAAACTAATTTAGAAACTAAAATTTTATTTAATCTCTAAAATTGTCTCTAATTTAGTCATTATAGCAACTAATTATTTTTTGTCTCTAAAATTGGTTCCTATTTCATGATTGGTTTCTATTTCATGATTTTCTTGTAGTGACAAGTCTAATTATCCTAGAAAAAAAGAGAGCAAAAGAAGCACACATCAATTATCATTAAACACAAATATTAATTTCATTCAAAATGGTTGAAAAGTTCTTAATAAATGAAAGATTGTTTTTAGTAAGTCAAATAACATAAGTTGTTCCAAAAACAGACAAACAACACAATCAATAAAGATATGTTGTTTGAGCTCACAAAAGAAACGATGAAACCAATATACTTGAAATAATTTGTTAGTGCAAAAATATCGGACAAGAAGGAATAGTGATTTTGGTTTCTATTTTTCAAATATAATAATATTGGTATTCATTTTAATTTTATGCATTTATTTAAATTTAAATACATGTAATACTATTTTTTTATATATTATATAGTCTATAATTTTATTAATATTGATATATTTACATAATCTAAAAATTTATACATAAAAACAAATTTCAAATCTTAAACCCTTCATAAATTATAACCTACACTTTCACTAATTCATAAATTTTAAAAATTGTCATTCGTGTGGTAGTATCCAGGCACCATAGGAAAAATTGACTTCTAAAAACAATGGGTAAGAAAAGAACAGTGTCTTTTGGATATACTGGAAAAAAATGCAAATTATTTTGATATTAGGTTGTAAATATATTGTTCTTTATCAAAGACAAATTAATACATGCTAGATCAGATGAAAGATTCTAAACAAGGTAACCGCATCAAACATCGGAAGTCACAATCGCTATAAACTCAACCAAACTTGAAGCAATCCACAAATGATAAATCACTATGCCTGCAATCACAAATCAATTAAAAGAAAAACAATTAGTTAAGGCCTTCATATGAAATCTGCGAATCTATATTTAGAATTATTCTGCATTAACCTTGTTGGCAATGTTGTTTGAGAGCCAGTCAAGTCCTTCGTAAAGTCCTTCACCAGATGTGGCACATGTGCTCTGGATATACCTGCACGTGAAGAACATGGTCAGTGGAGAAAGGAGACAGGGGATTTCAATAGACAAGTAAACCGCTGACAGAAATATTTTATATTACCAGTGACGCTGACGGAGAGAATGAAGACCAAGTTTATCAGTTATTTCGGCAGCATTCATAGCATTTGGAAGATCTTGCTTGTTTGCAAAAACAAGAAGCACAGCATCTCTCAACTCATCCTGATAAAAATTACAGCCAAATTAATCTAGCAAACTTAGTCCTCTAAAATAAACCAAATTCTCACATTCAATCATTGGGTATTATCTATTTTGTTACCTCATTCAACATCCTGTGCAGCTCGTCTCTCGCTTCCACAACACGATCTCGGTCATTGCTATCAACCACAAATATAAGACCTTGGGTATTTTGGAAGTAATGTCTCCACAAAGGACGGATCTAGCAGGAAACACGTGTCAAAGTTCACTACTGTATCGATACATTTTTTTTACTAATAATTCTGAGATTAAAATATATAGCAGAGGAGGGCCAAATGTAGGACAATTTAAGCTATATATAGAAATCTACTCTAAATGTTCAGCACCGTAGCCAGATCTTTGCTACAGCACTGGATCCGAGCAAAAGATGACATACACTAAAAAAGAGAGACAAAATTAAGAAATGTACTCACAGATAATGTATTACCAGCTCTATTAGAAATGAAAAAAAAAAGTATTATCAAATGCACCCGCAAACAAAATATAGATTTTGAATCACGTCTGTCTTGTAATGGAGAGATTGTAAGCCTGATAGCATCAAATTATTATTCCCCACCAAAATTACTAGTATTAGAATTAATGCTTTGTCTCTCAAAGGTAAGGAATGAAACCGTTGTAAATCGTTAACAAGCATTCCATCACGACATGACATCAGTATATTATAGACAAAGGTAACGAAAGTAAAATGAAAAAGAAATACCTTGTCCTGGCCACCAACATCCCAGACAGTGAAGCTGATGTTCTTATATTCCACAGTTTCCACATTAAACCCTACACCAAACGTTACACATTAACAAAAACCGCATCCTTTCTTTTTTCCATTCTTTTGCATTTTATTTTATTGTCACGTTTATTGATGAGTGCGTAATTTAAATTTGATTTAATTGAGGGAAAGAAATTGGAAGAAAAAAAGAAAGTAAAAGAAAGAGAGAGATATACCAATGGTGGGAATGGTGGTGACGATCTCTCCGAGCTTGAGTTTGTAGAGAATGGTGGTCTTACCGGCGGCGTCGAGACCGACCATAAGTATACGCATCTCCTTCTTCGCAAACAACCGACTGAAAAGCTTGGTGAATGAGAGCCCCATTTTCAACTATTCTGAAAAAAAACAATCCCAAACACAAACCTTAAAACAACATCGGTACCCTAATTAAAGCTGAAAATTGGAATTGGAAAAAAAAAAGATGAAAGATTGAAAAGTTATGAGAGAATATACGTCGCAGATGGAGGCGGAACCGTTAATTGCTACACGGATCGAGAAGGTGACCGTTTGAGAATTAAAACGATAATGAAAAATGTGAGAGAGAAAAGAAGGACTTGCCTTGGAGATATGACAAAGAAAGTTGTGTTGAGGAAATTGAGATGAGATCTGAGGTGGTGGTTGTTGATGTTTCGGGCAGCGTTTAGTAAATGATCTGATGTTGTTGTTGTGTTTTGGCGTTTGGATGGTCTCAAATTCTCTAATAAAAAAATTCATTACTTTGCTTATCATCCTTTCTTCTAATTATTTTTTAAATTTGTTAATCAAATTATACAAATATTTGTATAATATTAGAAATTATGCTTTATAATATTTATTGTATTTTTCACATTACAATTAAATATAAATATAAAGATTATACGAGTTATTTTTCGTGTTTATTAATATAAATATGTTTTTTTATGTTAAAATATTATGAGAATCAAATTCTTTTAAATAATTATGCCCTTTTATTGAATGAACAATAATATTTTACGTAATATAATGTTATATTTATATTAATGTTATTAATTTTAATATATACAATAAAACGTTTGATTTTATAATGTAATTATAAATAATATTAAATTTGTAATATTATGTCTTAAAATCAAGTTGTTTCAATTCTATACAGCTAAAATTGAATCTTTATTAAATTATGTTTCAGTCTAATTTAACAAGAAACATTTTATTTTAAGTTATTTCAAATTCCAGTCTTATAAAACCCTAAACAACTTAAACTTATAAAAATAAAATGCAAATCATTTACTATGTATCTAAACTATATTTCTTAATACAAGTTGGGGTCATATGACAATTGAAGTAACTCGGCATTTGTTTATTATTTTTTCACATCTTCAGACAATCGAGTGCAAACTATATTAAAGCATACAACATCACACAATGCATTCCTTATTCTACAAGGGAAAAGGAAAGGGTAAGAGAAAAATATGACTACAAATGTTGATCTTTCGTTCCAACTAGTCATAGAGCAGATAACATGTCATTTCTCCCACCAGTCATCCTCTCTGCCCGCTCCCCACGTTCACCTGAAAATTTTATACTCAAAACTTGATCAGAAATGCTGACCAAGATTTTTTTTTTGACAACTCCTGGAAGAAAATGGTTACCTGTCCGAATTCTTATAACATCTGAGACGGGGATCACTGCACAATCAAAGTTCTATTAGATATGTGATTTCATATTGAGGCCATTACATTTACTTGTTGAATTTAGAAATTAGAGTTCAATTCATATTGCCTCAAAATCTTCTATTCAGAACTTGGCAAGATGCTTATATACTTATAAATCTAATCATTCACGAATCTAGGGAATCTAATATTTAATATATTAATACAAAGGGCACGAGAGGAACAAGTGAAAGCCAAAAGTCAAAAGGTCGCTTTTCTATATTATTGATATCCAGAACACATCCGGTTGTGTTCTTAAACTGTGAGAACTGACAAGGGCATATACATAATATACAAAAAAAGGAAAAGAAAAGATTTTTAGCTTGAAAACAGAATCATAATTTGTTGTCTCAGACAGCATAATTCATTTTCGTTGATAAAACTATTATTCTTGCCCCCCAGTTGCGAGAAGAAAAAACAAATCATTGAAAATGGAAATGCTATTCTACATTTCAACACTGGATAACCTGTTTGCCCAGAGGACACAAGAGTGATATTTGTACGAGAAATGAGCCTAACTGACTAAAATAGACACATTAATATCCCTAGATGGGCAATGATCCAAATAGATAAAAAAAATGCTAATGGACCACAATGTATAATTCACCATTAGATAGATTTCGAGGTCTTACAGAAAATTTTGCCATCACCAATCTCCCCAGTCCTTGCCTCCTCGATAATTTTGTCAATCACTGCCTCAACCTACAGACATGTATCCGGGAATTGAACATTTTTGTTGGTCCTTAAGTATGGTTAAGTTTCATTCTGGAAATGTCTCCTAACTTATTTATGTGAAAAAGAAAATCAAAAGAACATTGAAAGTGCTTGTTGTAACTTCTCGAGCCAATTTTTTTCAGGTTACAAAAACAATATTCTGTTTTTCTTTAATCTCTTTAAAATCCATAAACACGATAATGATCACTCCAGTTACTGAAGCTAGAAATTAAGAGAGACAGAACAACGCGGACCAGTGGTAATGGAATTATCATATATCCATTGAAAAAAAATAAAATTTCGCGCTTATCTCTTCCCAATGGTTCTGGTCGTGAAACCGGATAAGATTCAAATCTATAGACAAACAGATTTAGAACCGATGAAATATTTAGCGCATCAAATCCAATGGTTATGGACATAATCACATTCACTAACGATAATAGTAAGTAAGCATTTTAATATGAAGATTTTGCAGAGAAAATTGTCATTTAGAGGGCGTTCCAGCAGTAACTACGAAATGACTCGTTTTCCACCTTGCATTATTGCACTAATAAGAAAAGGAAGTCAAGTATAGTCTTGAAAGCAGTAAAGTTAGTACAAAGTGTCTGCATACCTGGTTCTTCTCCACCACTACTTCCATTTTAACTTTGGCAACAAAATTGCCTTCAGAAAATTCAGAGCCTGTGAAGAATACCATATCAGTTAAAGACACTGGTGTAATGTGATCCATATGCATAACAGCATGTATATAACACCAAGTGAAAGGAAAAGAATGTATTTCTTGAACTACAGATGATTAAAATAAGTTATGGACTGTGTTTACAAACTTAAAAAAAGATTACTGATTTTTAGTTTCAACATGAAAAAATGGAATAAAGACATGTAGGACAAAAGAAAATAAATCCTCTACAGCAAATTTATTTGTGAAGTAAGAATAAAGGTGTATTTAGTATTTACTCAATGCAGGATCACAATGCCTTTTAAGTTAAATTTAAGGTGAACTGGATATACACAGTATTTACTTTACACAGAAGCCTAATATAGAAGAGTCTTCTTTATGGGGAGGGAAATATTCAGCTTTTAAGTACCTGTAGACAAGCTACATCTTACTTACCTCCCTGCCTCTCTTTCGCACCACCCTGAGCACCAAAGCCCCTGACATCAGATACAGTGACACCGCGAATTCCCATTTTCAGCAAACCCTTCCAATCAAGAAAACTAAAATTTAGCACCAGCATATACACAAATAAATTTGGTAAATATAACTTAAACCCTAAACCCTAAACTTAAAACAAAAACTACGTGCTATATTTATATTTGCCAACCAAACCAATAACTATTTGAGAGAGCATTTTTGGAAAGCAGTTGCACCATTTCTAAAACTACATTCAGAATAAAAGATACAAAGACTAATCTTCCCAAAATGTACAATCAGCACCCAAAAGTACTTTCAGAACAGTTATCCAAACAACCACTCTGTTAACTAAAAAAAGGCACCACTCTCATTCCGAGGAGGACGCCCCATTTCATAGATAATCAGTATTAATCAAGTATTATTCACCTTTTAACTTGCACCAATTGCCAACTTCTTTGCCAACTTCTTGGCTCCAATTGAACAAAACACGGGTACCAAACAAAGTGCAGGGATGTCGTGCAAGTGCAACAATATATTTAATGTTTATAAGCAAAGTGTGTATAAATTAAACCCTAAAAAAATAAATGTCATACCGAAGAAACCTGAGGGACTCGCCAGGCCCTGGAAACAAGAAATTCAACAAAATAAATCAGCGAATAAATAAACAGGTAGCTAGAAAAATCCACTTTAACTAATTAATCACACAGTAAACCTCTCCCTCTCCAAGCCACACAAAAGAGAACGGTTTTTGTAACCTGAGAATGGCTTCAACTTTATAGAACTTGGATTCTGGAACATAGTCTGGGAAAGAGAACAGTTCAAGCAACAAATTAAGTAACAGTAGTAATGGAAAGAGTCATAAAGAAGACGTGCATTTGTACCTGGAATATTCTGGGCACTGATTATGGGAAGAATCGCAGTATTTCCTCTACGTCTTAGAACCACATTGCGCTGAGAACAATCACCAATACGCTTGCGGCTTAAGCTAGAAGATGCAAAAGGCATTTCGCCTTCTCTTAGATGAAAACTAACAACACCAAAAACGTGTGTTCCCGCGATCGCAGCCATTACTTCTCCTCTGAAGCACTCGGAGCAACCACTGGTCTTTCTCAAGTTTCAACGCAAACAAGAAATTACAAGAAATGAGAAGAAATGAGAGGTAATAACAAGAAATAAGAGTCGTTTTAAAGAGGAAGCCCAACCCAATGTAAAATGGGCCGGCCCATTTGGATTTATGTGTAACGAAACGACACTGACGGTTACGGATTTGTAAAACGAAGAAAAACTGATTGTGTTAGTTGAAGTTAAGATGAGTAATTTCGTGTACCGAATCAGTATCGCGCAGGAGTGGGAGGAGTTGCAGAAAAATGGATCCACTTTCGGTGGGGAGCTTGACAAGTCTTCCCGTTTCATCCATTTCAGCAAGCTCGACCAGGTTAATTTTCGAGCTTTTGTAATTTTTCCGGTTCAGTTTTTTTTTTTTTTGTAGTAATAGGCATCGGATGCAAGCTTACGTTGCAGTTCCAATTGATTCAGTGTTTTACGAAGTTACGATGAGATATTATTGCAGGTTCGGCCAACACTCCAGAAATTTTTCTTCAACAGCAAGTTGGAACTTTACCTGCTTCAAATTGATGCTAAAAAGGTTACATGAACTTCTTCGCTATACTTTTCAATGGCCTAGGAATTTATTCTCATTCTTGGAAATTATGGCTTTTTGTAAGATGAACATAACATTTTTGTTCTGCAAATTACTTTCATTAATTCAATGAAACAGAGTGAAATAAATATACAACTGGATTATGGCTTTTTCGAAGTTATATATATATTTAACAGTAATAAAAAGTGCCAAGCAAGCCCTTGGATTAAGAGGCTCACCTGCAGGCACAAATTATGCTTGCGTGTAATGCTCTAATGTAATACTTTCCCTCTGTGATATCCCTCAGCTTGGTGATGGTTTGATTTATGAAATTGTGGATGGTTCAAATAGCTTCCCTCATTTCTATGGACCATCTCGAAGCTTTATTCCTCTCCCTCTAGATGCAGTAACAAAGGCTGAGAAGCTGACTCTCTCAGATGGTGGATTCAGTTGTAGTTTGCTTGATTAAGTACTCTGCTGATCATATGTCATCTTCTTGTTGTCTCATTCTTCTGTGTTGTGTGAGGGTGTAGCGGGAATGCTTGCTGCCTGTCTATCTCACTATCTCTGTAATTGATAAATCGAACTTTAATCCTTTCTTAATGGAGAAAATGGATGCTGTGATATTACTGCTAGAATCCTATGTGGTTTTATGGTCATTATTTTATTTTTACATATCTCAATGAACATTCTACTCTATTCTCATGAGATGGTAATTGATGTCTTGTGTTGGCTAAATAATAACAAGAATAACACAAAATGAGAATGAAAGAGAACAGCTGTAGAATTAAGGAAATAAATAACAGAAAATTCCTTAAATAGTTAAACCATAACATCATATAATAGAGTTCGTAAATATATATGTAAGATTCTCCTCCAAAACTACCTTCATATTCTTGATCTCTTCAAATTCAATATTGTCTTTAATGAAATGTAAACATCAATGTATTTGGTTTTTTCACTATATATTTGTTGATCAACTAGATGTATGATAATTTGACTATCACAATGAATATCAAGATAGTCCAACACAATAGCTAATTCTTTTATCATCTCTTTTAACCACATAGTCTCATCCCTCCTATAAGTGTAATATACTCTTCCTAAATAGTAGAGAAAATCACCACTAATTGGAAGCTAGCTTTCGAACAATCTGCATTACCAAATTGTAGAGAAACATAGAAATTGACTTTCTAGTGTCAATATTCCTTGCGTAGTTTGCATCTACAAACATTTTTATAGTTTCTCTACTATTGATGGACCATTTATACACCAATCTAGACGAGCACCGAATTCAAAGTCTCCCAACAAGCATGTCTAAGATCTATCATGAACTTGTTAACCACACTAATAGCAAGCACCAAATTGGGTCTACTACACATTATTCGTACATGATACTCCTTACTCCATTAGCATATACAATAGTCTTTATCTCCCTCTAACCTTCCTCAAAACTAAGGGCTTAGGTAATATATATGTTTGTGGTGATGACCCGAAGGTGTATCCACAAGTTTTGATTTATGTATCTTAAATCTCTTAACAACCTTCTTCAAATATCCTTGATGAGATAGGAATAACATTTCAACCGTTTGATCCATATATATATATATATATATATATATATATATATATATATATATATATATATATATATATATATATATATATATATATATATATATATATCAATAT
>Ga0123342_1005158_pt1 | contig 19247 bp, 13 predicted proteins | sample Turbeawhitnodule_FD_89960 | JGI IMG/M metagenome (GOLD analysis project Ga0123342, IMG submission 89960) | Root nodule microbial communities of legume samples collected from Mexico - Turtle bean Mexico white nodule | ecosystem: Host-associated > Plants > Roots > Nodule | place: Mexico: Nepantla... | reverse complement strand
GAAATCCATCTCAATTGTTTAGAAATGTACCCATAATCTCCAGTAAGTTGTACATGATCCAGTTGTAGCAGTCTTAATCTCTTCATTTTCTTGAAAGCACGAGCTTTGAAGCAATCTCTGCTGCTTGAATGCAGTTTCAGGGACAATCCCTGGGTAGCTTCTGTCCCCTGTGATGAATATAGTGAACAGGTTAACAACAAATGCATTGCACTTGAAAAAGAAAATAAATTCAAAATAAGTTTGAAAATCATATAAAGAATGTTCTTACAGTATTCTTTTTCAGTACATCTTTTACATCATCCTGAAAAAATAACCGACTCCTTTTCCCCGGTTTCTGTTGCCAACTTTGACGAATAATTTCTCTTCCCATGACTCCTAACAAAGGATGCATTTCAACTTTGTTGTTCCTTTCAACTTTTAGAAAACCACGTTCCATGAGAACTCTTATTCCAATATCAGCATGTAGTCCACAGCCATTTAGTATATCTGTCACATTACCTCTCTCTTTACCAGTAAAGAAACAACATACATCAAGAAATATATCTTGTTCCATGTCATTTAAATCGTCAATACTCAATCTAAGTATCTTTGGAACAAGATCAATGGGAATTATTTTTAGTTTTGACGATACAATTTCCCAGTCTTCCATACTCATTTCACATAAAGAGGAACCAAGGACCTGAAGAGCTAGTGGTAGTCCTCCACAATAAGCAACTATGCTTCTTGCAAGTTCATTAAAGTCTTTTCTTGGTTTTGCTTCTCTAAAGGCATGCCAACTAAAAAGCTCAAGGGACTCATTTTCATTCATAACATCCATTTTATAAACATAATCAACTTTGAGTCGGTTCAGAACGTGAACATCTCTAGTTGTAATGATTATCACAGTTCCTTGACCGAACCCTTCACGATTCCCGCATAGATTTTCTAATTGGTCAAACTGATTCACACTATCAAGCACAATCAACAATTTTTTTCGAGAAAGTACTTTCTGGATCATAGTTCTTCTATTCTTCAACAATTTTATCCTTTTGGATATTAGGATATCATAAAGAAGATTTTCTGGCAAAGGAACACGCCTTCCAAATACTTGATCCCAATCTGTGTTTTCAATAAAACTCTTACCCATGAATTGACGGTAAATTCGATTATAGATGGCTTTGGCTATGGTAGTTTTACCTGATCCTCCCATTCCCCATATCCCTATCATACAGATTTTGGTGGAATGATTTTCAATACATCCAATCACCTTTTCCGCGCGCGACTCTAATCCAACAGGAAATTGGATAATAGACAAGTCTGCATAGCCCAGGAATTTCTGAACGCGGCTAACAATTCGCTCCACAAGTTCAGCATCATGCCTTGAAGATGAAGGGTAATGTATTACGAAAAATAAATCACAACCTTAGCATATGCTTCATTCAGTTTCAAACAGATGAAAGTATGAAGAATTCAGTTGTTTACCTGAAATCTCTGACATTCAAACCACTAATACCTACAGGTGTGGTGAGTTCACAGGTCCGCCTGGACAATGGATGCTCCAGTTGCTCTCCTGAATAGCTTTTGTGTGCAGCTTCTTCCAACGCTTTTCCACAATCATCCTCCTGATCACGTACATCCAATGGGTCAGTCTCGTAAAATATGGACAGCATTATTTGGCCAAAAGTTTCGTGGCATTCAATGATTTTTTCAAGCTGAAGAAGACCGCAGGTAGATTCATAGTATGATTTGGAGAAAATGATTATTGCAATCTTAGAGGCTGCTATTGCTCGCATGTGTTCTTCCAGCTCCATTCCCTCCTGCAGATTCCCCTCCTTGATGAAAGTTTTGACTTGAGCTTGTAAAAGGGCAGAATGGAGATGAGAAACCAACTTTCTACCGATGTCTTCTCCCCAAAAGATGATGAACACATCGTATCTGAACTGGGGTTCTGATTTTACGAAGGATGAAGACGATGACGATGATGATGAAGAAGAAGCGAACTCCATCAAAGGAATTGAAGTCAACTCTTCAAAAGCAATAATGTTAAGATGTTCAAATTACAATTGTTTATGGACTTATCATCTCGTCTAAGAGTCTGATAAGAAATTTCATATTTCTTTTGTTTATGTTTTTTTGTAATGCAGTGACAAGGAGTTTATCATTATTTTAATTAGGTGAAAAGCTACCTCTGTTAAGCATGATAACAATTAATGAATATTTTAAACCCATCAATTCTTCATCTTTAAGCATGATAACAATTAATGAATATTTGATAACATAATTTAAAGATACTGAAATCTGATGCTAAACATGGATTGTATAAACCAAGCAGCATAATACAACACATATTATTGAGAAACACAGGAACAGTTTGAACATTGAGGCATACAAGTTCAACAACAAAATTTAATTAAACAAATGGAACATACTTTACCATGAGTAAGAAAAGTTAAAAATTCTGATAAAATCTGTGGTCGTTCAAATGGATACTTTTTTTTTTTTGTTGATCTTTACACATGGAATATGGGAACTTAGGCCAATTCATCCTTCCATTCCTTGCATAGTTCTCTTGTAATAGAGGACATTCACTGATGCTAAGCTAAGAAAGAGATAGAGGGAGCAATTCCTTTTGTGTCAACAACTTAAGGTTCAAACAGTTTGCAATCTGTAGATTTTCAAGAGAGATCAGATCTTGAAGTCCCACACCATTCAAGAAAGAAATGTCTTTGATGCATAGTGACATAAGAGAAATTGGAAGCAATTGCCTTTTCATTAAGCCATGTACCGCATCATCTCCTCCAATGGTTACTGTTCTCAAACGGGGTTGGAACCAAGAGAACTATTCGGGCTCTTCCTTCAGTCAGTTGGTCTGCACCTTACTCCTTTTCGGTTGAACGTTTCCACTCGCTCTTCCACTCCTCCTTGCTTTCTTCGAACTCGAATGGTACCAGCAAAAGACACTCTGACACTCAAGTTAATCTTCAGCACTCGACACTCAGTATTTAGGATTAGATGAATGCCTACCTGATCCTTTGGGATCTGTGCTAATTTGTATTATTGTTATGGGCCCATTGTTATTAATGGGCCAAGTAAAAGGGGATTATCCAAAGCTAGGTCATTAGCTAGTCTCGTTGTTGGTCATGTCAGTCGGTTTGGACCGGGTGCTGAGTCATAGTCTCGGTCGTGCTGATCAGACCGGTACACTTGCCCCCCAGGTTCGAGGATGTCTAATCCGAAGAGTCTTTATTCGGGGTCGGTGTGACGGTTGGGATTCCCGAGGTGGGATATGACGTTGGTAGCGCCGAATGCATGACATGACCTATAATGATGAATTAAAATTTTAGCGCCATTCGTCGAGGGTCGTTGGGTCAAGGGAGATCTAACAGTTGAGATGAAGGTGGCACTTCATCTCTCGTCCCTTGCAAAGGCTATAAATAGTGGTCCCTCACTGTTTCAAGATACTGCTCCCTTGCTCCGACATCCGAATACCGAATCCTGGCGCGTTGCTTCCTTACCTGAGAGGTTAGTCATGTCTTCCTTGTCTTCTTCTTCGCTTTCTTCTTCATCTCCTTCTTCTTTTGGCTCTTCCACGATTGAGCCCCTGTCGGTCAGGGCAATCCAAACGTTGGCCCCTGTGGAGGATGTTGTATGGGTAGATGACCCGGAAGGTGTTGTCAACTGGTCATATGCCTTGGAACAGTCGTCCCACCTCTTGGAGCTTGACTGGGTAGACCCTGAGGTGACTGGGTTTGCTTCCATTTTCCTGGACGAGCCTTTTGTCTCTTCTTTTATAGAGAAGTATACCATTATGAAGCCAGATGCCAGTGATGGTATCTTGACTGTTGATTATTGTCAACCGACTGATACCATATGAATGGGATGGTCTCCTCTAGAGGGTCCCTTTTTCTTTGTTTATTCCTGTCTTTTTTCTGACCTACATATCGCCCTTCCTTTGGACGATTTTACCATGGGTGTCCTCCGGACGCTCAATGTGGCCCACTCTCAACTCCATCCAAAGACTTGGGCTTTGCTCCTAACCTTTCGCCTTATATGCGACATATTTTGTCTCTCCCCAACTCCTACCACCTTCTTGAGTTACTACACCTCTTACCCAACCGACCCCCGTTAGCTGGCTATCGCTTATCAGTTTGTTGGGTAACATTTTGTTTAATCCTTTAACCACTTCATACAAAAACTTCAAAGGAAAATTCTTTAAATTGTTTATTGAGCCCTGGGGAACTAGGCTCTTCTTTGATGAAGTCAGTCGGTCCAAATTTCCCTTATATTGGACTAGGAACCCAACCCGGTTTAAGGAATGTCCTCGTTCGACTCCGAGTGCCGAGGAGAAAGAGATTTAATCTCTCTTCGATAACCTCCCTCGAAGGCTTCCCATATGGAAATTATTAACCGTGTACAAGTTGTCTCAACGATGGATGGACTTTCATGGTATGTTTGTATTGTTTCCCGTATCGGTCAGTCAATGATTTTTAACTTATATAATTTCTTCTTGTGCACAAATCATGACAAAAGAGGTGCCCCGATCAACCGATATCATGGCTGCTTTCCGTGCCAAGTCCCTTGAGAAGGGTAAAGGCAGGGGTAGCTTGGAGATGGTTGCAGCTAGCAACCCCTTTGTTACCAGGGCAGCCAACCACTCAACTGCTGCTGGCGTAAGCAGGAAGAGGAGAAGGCAGGCTACCAATGTCGCCACTACCACTCGATCTCTAGGCGACACCCCAACTCGTCCACAACTTCCATCTCCAATTTGTTTGGAGTATTCATCGTTGGTCAGTGATGCCGACTCTACTATTGCTATGGTCGCCCCTGCTCCCCAAGCTCCTGTGGCCCCCTTGTCTCTTCTAGCGGGCGATTTGTAGTTCCCAAGGGGCATCCAGGTTGGTCTGTCATTGGCGGCCGAGAACCTTCTCGGTGTCGTTCCCAAGGAGGATCTACTCCTGAGCAGTATTGAGATGCTATGTTGGGGTCTCACAATGACCCGATTGGTATTGATGACCGAGGCCGGAGGGTCGAGGAGATCTCTCGGCTTGAACATGAGCTGGCCGAGACCTTCAGCTCGTTGGAGTCAACCTTGGAGGCGGTCTTGACTTTCGAATCCTGGATGGCCAAAGTTGCGACTGATCTTGAACTAACGAAGGCGAGGGCGGCCGAGATGGAGAAGAAGGAGAGGGAGAAGGTGACCGAGGTGGTCGAAGTAAAGAAAGGACTGGAGAAGTCCAAGGTCAGGATCTCGTTGTTGGAGACCGAGAAGGCCTCGATAGGTTGGGCGAGAGCTTTGATCAGGTCGTTTGACATGCTTACCTGTTCTATAACGAGCCTCTCCCGGTCAGTACCTTTGATGCCACAAAGGACGTCTATGGGGGCAGACTAGTCCCCTTTGATGAACTGAAAGCCCTGAGGAACGCGACGTCGAGGGCTTCTGTCGAGGACGTTGAAGATGAAGATCATAAGGTTTAGTCTTTAACAGTTTTTGTACCTTCGACCGGGATGTGGCCTTGTTTTTGTTCCTCTAGAGTCGGGGTGTGGCCTCCACATTTATTCAATGAATATATCGGTAGGGTATACCAATTAAGGTTTCATCCTTGACCGAGCCGAGAGCTTACAAGTGCGTAAATTTAAATTGTATGTTTGAATACAAAAAATTGAAAGGAAAAATGCCTCATTAAAATCTTCCCGACCAAAAACCCTCCTTAGGGAAAAAACGATCGGGAAAGGGAAGAGTGCATAATTTTTATTAATGTTCTAACTATAGTAAAACTTGAGTTGCGTGGCATTCTTCCACGTCCTCGGTACAATTTTCTGCGATAACCACTCTAAATGGTATGCCCCCCGAGTTGCAACATCTCAGATTCAGAAGGGGCCTTCTCAGTTGGAAATGAATTTGTCATCCGTCTTCCTGGCTTCACTTCGCATCCTCTAAACGACGCCTTCCTTCTGAAAAGATCTTGGTCGGACTTTCGAGTTGTACCGCCTGACTTCTCGGAGCATGCATTCGGCTTCTTAGGATTTTACTCTTGTCTCTCAGCTTGTTTAATAAGTCGAGCTCGACCGACAGACTCTCTTGATTTAGATACAAATCGAAGAGTTGCCTTTTGAGGGAAGGCTCGCTCACCTCGACCGGAATCATTTCCTCGGTGCCATAGGTTAGGCTATACGGTGTTTCTTGTGTTGAAGTTTGGGGTGTGCAGCGGTATGCCCACAAAACTTCAACCAGCTCCTCCGTCCTTTCGTTGTACCGAGTCACTTCTTCAATTCATTTAGAATGACCTTATTCGCTGCTTCGACCTGCCTATTGGCCCGGGGGTGTTCGACCGAGCTTATTATTGACTTTATGCCCAAATCTTCATAAAAGGACTGGAGTCCTCGGTCAATGAATTGCCGACCGTTATTAGTGATGATAGTGTAAGGGAATCCAAATCGACATACAATGTTTCTCCATACGAAGTTTTGAACGTTTTTGGTCGAGATGGAGGCGAAGGGCTCTAGCTCGATCCACTTGGTGAAGTAATCAACTCCGACCAAGAGATACTTTGTTTGCCCTTTGCTCGGGCTGAAATGACCGATAATGTTAATTCCCCAGATGGCGAACGACCATGGCGACACCATACTATGGAGTGTTTCGGGCTTAAGATGGGACAAGGGGCCAAATTCCTAACACTTTGTGCATTTCTTCACATAATATGCATAATCGCTCTGAAAGGTTGGCCAGTATTAACGACTGAGGTTGATTCTAATTTGTTTTTATAAATATGAGAGGAATCGATATTTAGGAAACATTCTTAATAGATTTATATGCGAGGAATCGATATAAATGAATTTTATACAAGTATCAATTTCAATCAAAGAACATAAAATGTTACCATGCTAATCAAAGTACATGAGAGTGAGAAATATGAAACCTAATCCCTATTTTTCCAACTTGAAGCAACCAATTTTTTGTCTGTTTTCTTATTAATCATCACCAATACAACCACTTTCAACATAATTTTTATTGTTTTGTTTTATATTTAGTGGGTATTGTACTTGATAATTCAGTTGTTCCTTAGGATATTCGTCCATAGGGACAAATTATTACTTCTGACAACATGGTGCACTTGCCGTAAAAAGTCATTAATATGATTGTAAGAATTGTAAATAAAGAAAAGCAAAGAGTTGTTGATTCAATTAGAAAAATTGGGATTATGAGTCATCCTTCTCACCCTTTTGTAATTTGAAAAGCATAATAATATTTTATCCTTTGATTGATATTGATTCCCATATAAAATTTATTTATATAGATTTCTCCCAAATAAAATAATTAAGATAGTCTCCTAAATATCGATTCCTCGCATATTTATAAAAATTCTTATCCTTAGAATTAGATGTTGATAGCAATTAACATTTCAAAATTATTCCTAACATTTCAATATGTTAAGCATTATCATTTAGGTCATAAACTTAGAAGTTACTTTCAGTCAAACCTTACGTCATGGTAAACAAGCTTTATGAATAAAATGACAATACCAATCATCAATTAAGAACAAAATATTATATCCAAAATATCACTTCAATACAGAGTTTGAACAGATTACTCTCAATCCCAAAGGGTAGAGTTTGTCACTCATGTTGGCCAATACAAGAGTGGAAAGCAAGAAAAGAAGATCCATTTCTCCTTGACGATTACTTCCTCTAGGGCTTTCTATCACCTCCTATTCTCCTAATGATCTCTAGGATTATGCTTTACACCTCATATTTAACCTAGTTGGGCTTGGACTAAGTGACTTCTCGCCTGGGGGAGTTGGATGAGAAAAAGCCCAACTTCTCTGGAGTGATCTCGCTTGGGCGAGATTGGACTCGCTTGGGCGAGATTGGACTCGCTTAGGCAAGTTCTTCTAGATTGCTCCTGGCTTAGACGAGTTTTTGGGCTAGTTTTGAGCATTCTAACATTCTCTTTTCATCTTGTTTATTCTTCTTTAGCCCTTTCATCTCCATTTTCTCCTAGAATCCTAAAATTAAAACAAATTTGGGAATAAGTCGTTCTTATTCGCATTATAATCACAAAATATGTAAAAAAGCTTAAATTCATAAATTATGGGTTAAATTATAGTTATTTTATCAATAAATATTCATAATGTTTGTCTTTTAATGCAAAATATTATTGAAATGTGACACTTGTCAACCTCTCATTTGAGAGGATCATGAGCATGAAACATGTAACGTCACTTGTCACCTTGCCAATGAAGAAGTTTTAGGTTAAAATTCCTTTTTTAGACATCCTAGGTCTCCTATAACTAAAAGTGTGTTTCTCTTGTTTTGAGACACTTTTAAGCTCACACTATGTTATGTTATCACATCTTGTTGTGACTAACCCAGGTAATTATCAACATGTTGTTTAGTTTATAAATAATATTTAACTTAATAATACTAACTAATTATTTTTTATTTAAATATTTGTTTGTAATGTATGATACCAAAGATTTTTGTTCAACTGAGAATGTTTTACGAGATTGAGCCTAATAGAATAAAAAATTATTTAATAAAAATAAAATCCACAATTTAAAATTTTATTTCTATTCTTATAAACTTCTAGTAATGATGTAACATAACAGGTATTATTTCTTTGCGGTTGGAAATTTTCAGTTGTACCATTTGAGTCCTCAGTTTGACCCTTCAGCACAGACGTTGACTTCAATTATGGAATGTGTGGTTTCAGCTTCTGCTGCTGCTTCTTCTTCTTCTTCATCAAAATCCAAAACCCATTGGAGATACGATGTGTTTCTGAACTTCAGAGGAGGAGACACTCGTAGCACCTTCGTATCTCATCTCCACAGTGCCCTCTCAAACGCAGGAGTCCACACTTTCATCGATGCGGGACTTGAGAAGGGACAGAACCTGGGGCCAGAACTACTGCGAGCAATTGAAGGGTCTCAGATAGCAATAGTTGTTTTCTCCAAAAACTACGCTGAATCAGGCTGGTGCCTTGACGAATTGGCAAAAATTGCAGAATGTCACAGAAGTCATGGCCAAGTGGTTGTGCCCATATTTTACGACGTTGATCCATCGGTTGTTCGTAGACAAACAGGTGCTTTTGGAAAAGCCATGGAAGCAGTTGCAGTGAGAACATTCCCGAGTAAGATCTTGCTAGATTCGTTGGTGAGATGGAGCGATGCACTCTACCAAGTTGCAAATTTTACTGGTTGGGATATGAGGAATTGCAGGTAATAGCTCAGTTTTTTCCATTTCTTTACAGAGATCTCACATTAGTTAAGATCATGTCAAATTATAACATATTAATCACTGTAATTCTGATTTTAGAAGACTTTTGCTGAAGTAAAGATAAGTTTAAAATTTATTTTGTGAGACCAATTTAGATTTAAATCTAACTTTTTAAGATTTTTTTTTATCTAACTTGTTCACTTAAAAGTCTAAAAAATGTGAAAAAACGTATATGAGGACTTATTTTATATTTTTATGTATGAGTTTATTTTTTTTTTTTTATCAGCATGATTTTATTTCTTTGTCATATTGTTTTAAATTGTTTTGGAACTCACTCTAAGAAGTATCATTTTTTTAATGACTATCATTTTTACTTTTAGAAGATTTAAATTTTTCGATTCACATCTTTTTATGCAAACTTAAATTTGAATATATATTGTTGCTTCTTTTGTTTAATGAAAGTAGAGTTAAACTAATTCTAAAATCTTGGAGAGAAAAAAAATACAGCTTATCTTTTTACCTTTTAGAGGGAATTTTATTTTAATTACTAACAAAATTCTAATTATATATACATATATATATATATATAATTTAAATTAAAAAGTTTAATTAATCTTTTATGGAACAAATGTCGTAATAAATAATTATTTTTTGATTTAATTTTTTCAGTGGTTAATGAGCTAAACTCTTTCTTTTTTATATATAATTTAAAAAATATTTATAATTATTTAATATATTATAACAATAAAATCGTGGCTTATTTTAAACAAATGAAAGTCATGTTTTAATTTACGAATTTAGTTAAAAGTAAACTACAGTGGTAAATTAAAACACGATTTCAATAAAGTTAATATATAAATTATAAAACATATATGAAGAGATATTTTAGAAAAAGGTAATGTTTGTGAAACACAACTTAACCATTTATTTGATTACATGTTTTAAATAAAAAGAAAATTATCGTTGTTCTAAACAAAATCCAGACATATATAGTCACTTGTATCAGATTTCTACGGTTAATTAATTTTTCTTGTGATTTTCAACTGTGACTTGGTTTCCTTATTTGTTTAATAAAGTGACACAAACATCATATTTTGATTAACTAAGTGATACTAACTCCTGCTATATAACGAGGTTTAATTACTATTTTTCTACTTGAATTTATTATTAAAGTTTCATTTAGTTTTCTATATTTTAAAGATACTTCAATTAGATTCAAAGTTTCAATTATTGGACCCCTTATTATTAAAAAGAATTCTATTTCGTCTCATTTAAAACCAAATTTAATCTTAATTTTCAAAAAAATTGATGAAAGAAAAATGGTATCAAAATTGAACTTATTTAAGAAAGAGGAACAATTTTATCAAAATGGAGCTTTTTATATAAGGACTTGTTGAAGCATTTTAACCATAAGAACATCTAATTGAACTTTTTAATAAAGAGGAACAATTTGAACATTATAACTAAATTAAAGGATCCAAATATATTGTAATTAAACCATACCACAAACATTACTCTATTAACAAAGCCATCCAAAGGAGTTTTTTCACAACTCTACCCTACAATTCACAGAACAAAAATGTTTGATACACATCCCACCATCTTTTTGAGATACAGAAATATATACATGATTGGTGGTACATGTGATAAGAGGAAAGAAAAAAAGAAATGGTATATTGAAGTATATAAATTATGTAAAAGAAAAAGTAGTATTTGAAATGAAGAAGTGCTTATGGAGCTCAAAATCAGTGCTAATGTTTTTAAGATACACAGCACCATATTCTGTGCCAGCAAAATTCTCAACCGTTCTGCTATAAGTACTTGTTCTTTCTTTCTGCTTCTTCATTTATCTTTCCACTGCGTGCTCTTTCGTGAATCCGGGAGAGTGATTTGTTTATGGATAAAGAGAACAAGTGAAGAACTTGCGATTTTCCCACAATCTTTTGTATATAGAGATTTTTGGGTGGTCACTGCAATTTTCTGAAAGTCTTTTTTATGTTCATTCTGTCTGATGAAGGGATGAAGCTGAAGAAGTGAAGAAAATTGTAAAGGGAGTTTTGGCAGAGCTAGACAACACATTACTATCTATTACCCAATTTCCAGTTGGCTTAGAATCTCGTGTGAAAGAAGTGATTATGTTTATTGAAAATCAATCAAACAAAGGTTGTAAAATAGGGATATGGGGGATGGGAGGATTGGGTAAAACAACAACAGCAAAAGCCATCTACAATCAAATTCGTCGTAAATATGTCCATAGAAGTTTCATTGAAAGTATTAGACAAGTTTGTGAACAAGAGAGTAAAGGGTATATTCATTTGCAAGAACAACTTCTTTTAGATGTTCTAAAAACAGAAATGAAGGTAAATAGTACCGCAGCAGGGACCACTTTGATTGAGGAAAGACTTCGTGGAAAAAGCACACTCCTTGTACTTGATGATGTGACTAAGTTTGAGCAAGTCCATGCCCTATGTGGAAATCGTAAATGGATAAGCTCAGGAAGTGTGTTTATGGTTACATCTAGAGACATACGATTACTTCATTTGCTTGAAGTTGATTACATTTATAAAGTGGAGGAAATGAATGAAAATGAGTCTCTTGAGCTTTTCAGTTGGCATGCTTTTAGGGAAGTAACTCCGACACAAGACTTCATTGAGCTTTCAAGAAATGTAGTTTCTTACTGTGGAGGACTACCACTAGCCCTTGAAGTGCTTGGATCTTACTTGCACAAGAGAACCAAACAGGACTGGAAAAGTGTATTATCAAAGCTAAGAATAATTCCCAATGATCACGTTCAGGAGAAATTGAGAATAAGCTTCGATGGTCTACAGGATGAGATGGAAAGGGATATATTTCTTGACATTTGCTGTTTCTTTATAGGAAAAGAGAGAGGCTATGTTACGGAGATACTGAATAGCTGTGGACTGCATGCTGATATTGGAATAACAGTTCTTATAGAGCGTAGTCTGGTGAGAATTGAAGAGAATAATAAACTTGGAATGCATGATTTGGTACGAGACATGGGAAGAGAGATTATTCGTCACAGTTCACCAAAGGATCCTGGGAAACGCAGCCGATTGTGGTTTCATGAGGATGTTCTTGATGTATTGACAAATAACACTGTAAGAACGTTCTCTATAAACACTTTTGAAACTTTTCTTGAGAGAGTTTTCCTTTCATTTCATAAGAACGTTGTACTTCATTTCCTTGTAAACAAACAAAAGTGGTTTACTTTTTTCTGCGCTTATTCATTTCAGGGGAGAGACACCATTGAGGGATTGGCATTGAAATTGCATGGAACTGGTAGAGATTGCTTTGAAGCAAGTGCTTTTAAGGAAATGAAAAGATTGAAACTGTTGAAACTTGATTCTGTACAACTCACTGGATCTTTTGCGCATCTTTCTAAGCAGCTGAGATGGATCTGTTGGCGAGGATTTCCTTTGAAATATATACCTGTAAACTTTTATCAAAGAAGTGTTGTTGCCATAAACTTAAAACACAGTAATCTGAAACTAGTCTGGAAGGAAACTCAGGTATATATATTAAATGCCAATAATTATTATTTGTTGCCACTTACCACCACAGTTCATTTTCCATTTTCTTTCTCTAACTTCTGTATGAAAATATTTGTCTTCTGTAGCTGCTGGAGTGCCTAAAAATCCTCAATCTTAGTCATTCCAAAAACTTGACCACCACCCCAGACTTTTCTAAACTACCTAATCTTGAAAAGCTCATTCTCAAAGATTGCCCAAATTTGTGCAAGCTTGACAAGTCCATTGGAGATCTCTGCAAACTTCTGCTGATAAATTTGAAGGACTGCACAAGTCTTAGCAATCTGCCAAGGAGAACCTACAAGTTGAAATCTGTGAAAACTCTAATCCTTTCTGGTTGTTTGAAGATGGACAAGTTGGATGAAGACATAGTGCAGATGGAATCCTTGACAACTTTAATCGCGGAAAATATTGCTGTGAAACAAGTTCCCTTTTCGATAGTAAGATCAAAAAGCATCGGATATATATCTCTGTGTGGACATGAAGGATTATCACGTAATGTTTTTCCATCCATCATTTGGTCTTGGATGTCACCAAAATTAAATCCCTTATCTGGTATTTACCTATGTTCGAGCATGTCATCGACTCTAACCTCCATAGATGTGCAGAGTAACAATATGGGTGATCTAGCATCAACCCTTAGAAGCCTTTCAAAACTTCGTAGTGTTTTGTTGCATTACGACACGGAGTTTCAGCTATCTAAAGAATTAAGAACAATTCTGGATGATGTACATGACGTAAGTTCTATTAAATTAGAAACAAGGTCGAATAAATCACAGATAACAATGCATTCCTTGAGGCCTTATTTGATTGGAATAGGAAGCTACCATGAAGTCTTCAATTCTCTCAACAAGAGCATATCAGAGGTTCCTTCTGTCAACTTTCTTTTCATCATTAGAATTCATCTTTGCAATTCATCAAGAGACAAGGAATACTCTTGGTAAAAATATCTATAGGAGAGATCCTTTGCATGCTTTCTTCTAGAGTCATTCCCCTTTTATAATCACATGGCTCCCTAAAGTTAACTTATTTCAATAAATTGAAATATCTGCATGACAAACAAGCCTGCACCTAGCGTTATATTCTTTTAGAGATCAAAAGAATTAGTTGCAATAGTAACTAAATTAGAGATCATTTTAGAAACTAAAAAAAAATTGGTTTCTAAATTAGTTTATATTATTGTTAAATAGTTTTTAAATTGGTATCGAATTAGCAACCAAGGTTTATAACATATATATTACCGACACTCAATAATGAGATGAGTTTTCACTGTCTTTGATTTTGTAATACTACCCAATGAAGAGCTTTCTAGCCTTACCTATAAAAGTTCACTTTGGATCGCTTTGTAAATGTTTCATATACAAAGTCCATTGCTGGATAATTAGTTGACTATTCCTTATATGATGTCTCAATAAAAGGGAGTGACTGAAAGGAAAAACAAAATAGTATTATTAGGGAGTACTACATGTTTTTTCCTTTTGCATTATATGATGCATACTGTTTGATTCTATATTCCAACTAAGTGTTATATCTTTTTCCAAAAGCAATATTGTACCAGATAAGTAACAAAATTGTAATATGAATTAGTTTCACTTAGTTATCATGGTTACACAAAAAATTCCTATTTATGAGATTGTTCTCTATGTAATACATAAAGCTTTTCTCTATGTAATTTGGAATGACATATTGATAAGTCCATTTGAATTGCATGATCAGGTAATGACTTTGCTTTTTGTATATGGTACAGGGATTGAGTACCATTGAGTCTTGTGATGTTTATCTCCCGGGTGACAACTATCCATTTTGGTTGACTCATACAGGTGAAGGACATTCAGTGTTTTTCAAAGTGCCTCAGGATCATAATTGTCTCATGAAGGGAATGTTTGTGTGTGTTGTTTATTCATCACCCCCTGAAAAAGTGGCAAAGAAATGCCTTCTTAGTGTATTGATAGTTAATTACACAAAGTGCACCATTCAAATCTACAAGCGAGACACAGTAATTTCCTTCAATGAAGAAGATTGGAAAGGCATAATATCACAGCTAGGATTTGGTGACCAAGTAGAGATTTTCGTAACTTTTGGGCATGGATTGATTGTCATGAAGATGGCTATCTATCTATTATTTACTGAATCAACTGACATGCAAATGAATCCTTCTCTCGAACCAAAGGAAAATACCCTTCTTAGATTCCTAAAGAGAATTGTAATGTGTGACTACTGGTAAATCTGTTATGAAATTGAATCGTAGTTTCCTTCGCTGCAATTTATTTACTTCTATGTTTCTTAATTTTTGTTTTGACTAATTGTAAGAAGGAAATACCTTATGAAGAATGATATGGAAGGAAACCTTTGGTGATCATCTCAATATTTGGTTGTATATGTTACACTCTTGTTCCAGATGTAAAGAGAGACAAGTTAGATCACAAGTCTAAAGTTGGTACTTTCTTGGGGTACAGTTTGAACTCCAAAGTCTAAAGGCTTTGTTGTTTCAGACTGTGAAAACAAAGTCTATAAGCTTTAAAAAGATCCATATGGATTGAAATGGGCACCAATGACCTAATATAATAGAATTGACAATTATCTTTTTACATTATATGAGTTTACACGAAGTGAAAATGAAGCATACCATAACGACCTCAAAAATCACTTGTTACGGTTCTACCTTTTCCAGTTCAACTTGAAACAGAACAGAGTTTGGAAGAGTGTTTGGGTGGCAGTTTTATGGAGTATTTGGAGTCATAGGAACGGAGTTGTGTTTAAAGAAGGGAAGGTAGATGCAGAAGAAATCTTTAATATAGCACAATTGAAAGCGTGATCTTGGATGAAGAGGAAAATATCTACTTTTAACTTTTCTTTTTCTGATTGGGCTTTATACCCCCTGAAATGCCTGCATTCTTTAAGCTAGCTGTCAATTATCTATGATAGAAGAGGTGACAAAGGGACAAAGGTTGATTAAATAGGTTCAAAGTAAATAAATGCTTCACAAGGGTATAGTTTTAATGCTTGCAGGGGACTCAACATTAGAGAAACAAGACAGCCAGGAGGAAGATGCAGAGAAGGGAAGAGGTTGCAGATCCGGAAGAAGATGGCACAAAGGAGTAGGTTCCTGACCAAGCACATCAGCCCTTCAGCACAGAGGGCTTCAAATAGGAAGTTTTATAGGCCATGGAGAAAGGTGCAAGAACGAAATGCAGAGGAAGGAGGACAATCAGTGTGGTAAAATTCAGAGGACAATGGAACAGCCAAAGGCAAGTTAGCCTAGGAGGAGGAAGCATTATGTTGACTGTGATGCAGGCAAAGGAAGAAGGAAATTGAGATTTTGTTGATTGTGCAGTAATTATGCAGAGATTTTTTCACTGAGGCAGCAGAAGATCAATGTGGTAATTCTGTTGAAAATGCAGAGGAGGAAGAAACTGCAGGGCTATCAACGGGAAAGCTATTGTTATTGCAAATGAGATGCTTAAATTACGAGGTCTGCTGCAAGTTCTGGAGTCTGGTTAAATGCAAATGTAATTTAGTCGATAGAACTGCTTCAGTAAAATCTTTTGCTTTCTTTTTTTCATCTTCGAAGCTGTTGTATTCTTGGAGGGCCTAAAGAATGGATTCTAGTCAACTTTAAATAGGTTTAGGGTTTAGGATTGTAGTTTTCCATATGATTTTCTTATTTTGTTTGGTGTAATTTATTGCTTATAAAAAAACTAAGTGAAAATGAAGCTACCTTGTATGTAAAAAAGGTCAAGCAATCAAGTACAACTCATTGTGTAATTGTATGTTGATCATTTACTGGATATTGGAACATGTTATGCTAATGAAAAAGTAGGTGCTTCTGTTTATAGAAGGCTTAGTTGAAAGTTTATTGTATCTTTCAACCATTAGGTCAAACATGATGTTAGTTGCAAGTTTTTTTTCCATATTGTCCTGGTCAAGCTCATTATATCGAGTTTTAAGAACATAAGAGGCATAACTTTTACAAATTTTAAAGAATAAAAGTGAAGATCTTCATGGATACACAAGTGCCTCGACTTAGATGATTCTATAAGTATCGCAGGTTATTTTTTAATTTGGTAATGGAATTTTCAAAAATCTAAAACTAATGTTCCGAATCAGATATAGATTCAAAAACAACAAAAAGAAAAAGTCCAAAAAGAAGAACAAAAGCTATAACTTGCAGCATATCTCCTAAAAAGGCCTCTAAAACATAACCAAAGACCTGCATAAAAGTGTCATCACCAAAAACCTCCTAGTATAAAATATTTAAACTACTCCCCAAGGATCTGCATACACCACTCAAAGAATCTTGCAACCTTCATAAGAGAGCGATAAAAACTTCAAAATTAGCTATAAATAAGGATCAAGCTAAAAATTTTAGCGTCATATAGGTTGATAATATGTCATGGGAATCGATTGATTATCATGAAGATGGCTATCTATCTATTATATACTAAATCAACTAACATGCAATTGAATCCTCTCTCAAACCAAACCAAAGTCTTAGAAACGTTGGTCGAATTTAAGAGGGGAGAGGGAGTGAATCGAACTTTCAAAGTTTTTTTCAAAAGATCTGAGTTAGAATAATATTTTTACAAAATCAACGAATTAGAATATTGAAAAAACAAACTTAAAATAGTTAATAAAAATAAACTAGAAAAATTTGATCAGTTAAATTTGGTCAAATCAATTAGTTTTTTTTTTTATAAAAAGTTTTCATGTTAGGCATCACTATGCAACTTGACATCTCAACAAGACTGACACCTCAAGTAACAACAATCATCTGCCATCACATGAAAAAAAAAATATTATTAAAACAAAAAAAATACAAAAATATGGGGGGACTAGACCAAAACTCATATGTTAACAAAACGATACATAGGTAGACTATACCTATTCATAAAGAATTCTAAGAACAGACTAGATGGAAGTCTATTATACCAATAAAATGATTCTCTATGAATAAATCATAAATTAGCCAACTTATCAGCACACGCATTCCCCTTCACGAAAAATATGAGTAACCCTAAACTTATTTGTCCCACAGAAATTAAGACAAGTGGTCAAATCAATTAGTTAAATTTATAGATGTTCACAAAAAATACATGAAATATGCATGTAGAAATGTAAAGAGAAGGAGAAAGAGGATCATACTGTTGGGTTTAATAGTGTCAAAGTTCAAGAGGGGGTGAATTGATCTTTTAAAAGTTTCTCGCAGAATCCGTATTTAACACAGTATACAGAAAATAAATCGATTTATTTGGAAATGAACAGATTTATTTTGGCACTGTTTGTGTTTGAAAACGTTTATACAGTCAAGTCAATCACGAGATTATGCAGATTGATTTTCCAGATACACACACTAATATTAGGAAGAAGAACACTGAACCACAAAACAGCAAACTTCAATTTTAAGCAAGTGATTAATGTTCAATTGATAGCTTGACACTTAATTGAGTAACCTATCACAATCAACCTGTTCCAGTGGCTTTTAACAAATTATAGATGTTCTTTTCAGAATCAAACAGTTTTTCCAGAAATTAAGAACAATATGAAACAAGCCCAGAAACAACAAATTTATTATTGATTGAACAGATTTATTTATTGACAGTTTAACAGATGTGCAGAAATTTAAGTGCAGAGATTAAGGAAGAGTGAACACAAGGCAATTATACTAGTTCACTCAACTAAGCTACATCCAGTCTTCACCTAAACCAAGGTGAAATTTACTAAAATACAATTCAAACAAACACAAATCCCACTATTCTTGAACCCTACAAGAACTTAGGTACACTAGCTGAAAAACTTTATTTCAGCATACACACTCTTCAAGAAACCCTATCAAGAAGAGTTTACAAACACACTTTTACAATAAATGAAATGTGAAACGAATACACCTGATAGAGGATGCAGAAATCTGCTTTAAACCAGTAGAACAGATTGCTAAAACTGTAGCAGCACCTCTCACCAAGCTTCGGAACCAAACAAGAACAAGCACACTTATGATTTTTGAAATCTTTCAAGAACACATGCTAATTCTTTGTAAATCCTTAATACTCTGATGCAAAAGTATGATCGATGTTTAAACTCATAAACAAGTTTTCTTTTTATAGAAAACCAACTTATAACAAATTTTTGAAAAACAGTTAAAGCTGTTATAAAAAGAACAGATTGAAAATAAAATGAACAAATTTATTTTCAAAAGTAGTTAGAGAATCTGTTATGTGAGGAGACTTAGTCAACCATTCTGGTGCAGGGACAAAACTGAAAACCGTTTAAGATAGACATGGCACCAGAGTTAAAAAGAATTTATTCATTTACAGATGAACAGATTTATTTTTCAAAACGATAACAGAAAAAGCTTAACTATTAGAAAACATTCGTTTTGAAAGGTATAAGACTTAGTCAAAATGCTTGATGCACAAAATCTAATTTTCACAAGACTTAGCCAAGGCATCAGTTTAAAAATGAATCTGTTTATTTAGAAAAGAACAGATTTATTTTTATGCAGTAAACGTG
>Ga0123342_1005157_pt1 | contig 19249 bp, 11 predicted proteins | sample Turbeawhitnodule_FD_89960 | JGI IMG/M metagenome (GOLD analysis project Ga0123342, IMG submission 89960) | Root nodule microbial communities of legume samples collected from Mexico - Turtle bean Mexico white nodule | ecosystem: Host-associated > Plants > Roots > Nodule | place: Mexico: Nepantla... | reverse complement strand
GTCGGTGAGGACGAGCTGATCTTCTTGGAAATTGGGGTGAGATGCTTCCTGGAGATGCAGGCGGTGATAATTCTGATGGAGGTGCAATGTTGGATGCAGGAGCAGAGACACTATTTGTTGGAAAATCATAGGATAATGAAATGTAAATCCTCAAAATTAAAATGTGAAAATAATTTTGTTTTTGAATTTTATACTCTATTTTCGTATCTGGCTAATTTTTTACTGATTTTTTTAACTTTTAGATTGAGTAATAAGTAAATAAAACATAGACATCACGGGGAAAAACATCACAAAATTTACAATATTATTAAAATTAAAAAATATAAAATAAATAGAAATGTATGGAGGTGCAGGAAAATTTTGCCTTTAAATTTTTGCCACAATTATTCAAGAACAAGATTATGCACATTTTCAATGTGTTTTATTCATCAGTTTGCTCAAGGTAAGTTTCATTTTACATGTTATACCGTTCTTGTCCATTAATTTCATATTGAAGATGGCTACATATTTTACTTTATTAGCAAACAAATACAAGTGTAACATAACGTCTTACCATTAATTTCTTTGTGAAAAAGTTAAAATCATGATTTATCCATCATTTAATATGTAAATCGCTGTATTTCTAAAACAATGAAAGGATAATTTATAATTTTTTAACAGAACTGATGTTAAATTCTTGAGTTTTATTTAGTTTTTATAGTCATGAAATTTTCTCAACAAATTTTCCTCAAAAAACTCAATAATTTAAATTTCTTTAAGTTTTTGATATCGCTGTATCTTCATAATACAATAATTTTGATATTTTAAAATATATTAAAATCACTTTATTTTAAAGGTAAACTAGAAAACAACACTACATACTTAAAAAAAAATCTGAATTGAAAAGATGTTGATATTAAATTCCTGAACCCATAAAGTTAAATTAAAAATTTTCAATATTTTATTTTTTATATGATGACCTATTATTGTTATTAGAAATGTTATTCTGTAAAGTTTTATAGTGATAATTATGAAAAGGTAAAGGTATCAGTGGAATTTTAGTTTTTGAAAAGATAAGAATGTAAGAATTACATTCGAAAAACATGTTGGTTGAAGTCACGTGTTACGTTTGTATAACTGAGTTAATAATCCCACCCATGCCACTTGCTTCTGTCACTCAATAACTTGCTGATTCTAGTCAACACGCATCCTCAAAGCCCAAAACCTTCTGACACTAACAAATGGCATTTTGATTCAACAGTAACAAATGAAACACTCAAGAGGTAAAACATGCACCCATCCCAACACAAAACATAAACAAATCACACACATTAAACACTCTCTCACTTCCTATGTCCTTTAAATTATTTTACACAAATAAAAAATACAATAAATCCCACACATGGATCAATTATATATAACATATAACCACTACAATTCTCATTTATGTAACATTATTTTTATAATTCATAAATAAATAAAGATAAAACTTCAACCCTTAAAAGAATTAAAAACATTTCCCTCTATCTTTTATATAAATCATTTCTAATGTGCTAATAAAATTAATTAATCCAGTTGATTTTGTTAATTTTTTAAAACAATGTTACTAATATAATATATTTATTCTCATTATCAATAATTTTTTATTGTAAAAAAACACATATTCATGATGTTTAATGTGCGAGCAAGAAATTTCGTTTAAAATATATATTAGAACGTTAGCATAATTTAAAACTCTTAGCTTATATTTCTAAGTTATATATAAAAAAGAGTTATTATGTGTAATAACTACTTTAAAACTCTGTTAATATTTATGATAGAGAGGAGGGTGGTTTAGCAACGCATTTTTTTAATTTTGTAACGCATTTTAATTTTACTATTAATTAAAATATATTAAAAATAAAATAATAAATGTATTATTTCATTAAAACTTACAATTTTTAAGAGATTTTCGCTGAGAAAAGTATTTTTAAGATCTAAATAATGTAACATGAATGAGTTCAAACATGAATAAAATTAATGAGTTATATATTTTTTTCAATACTATTGCTACAGATTGATTAATTTTCATTGAAAAAATAAATATAGCTAGATGATCTTTAAGTAAGAAAAAAATGTCAAATAAATAAAAAAGTTAGATGCAAAGGTGAAATATGTAGAGTAAAATAAAATTAAATAAAAAAAAGAAAAGGTTGTTGATGTGTTTAGTAATAATTAATGGAAGGAGTAAATACTGATGGTATAGGTAACCGGTAAGATTGGGCAGTGCAGCGAATTTCTCCTCCTCTTGTTTCTTATTTCTGCGTACAACCGCTTTATTTCATTGTCTCCTTCTCACGACAATTTCACATCTTCTTCTCCTTCTGTCTCTCTCTCTCTCTCTCTCTTCCATCTTCCTCTTTTCGTCTCTCGAAGATCGGAGCTCCACCGTCGCAGCACCACCGTAACCGATTTCCAAGGCACGTTTATCCTCCCGATTCAACCTTATGTTCTCTCAGCACACGTGCTTGCAATTTTTACATGCATGATCACCATGATCCAACTGTTTATGCGTTCATTTCTTTGACTTCCTAAACTCACAATCCCTTGCTCGATCGCTTCGGCTTTCCTCTCTTCCGATCTTCTCGTTGCTTATTTCCAACGTGTCATCGCCCTCTCCGAGGCGCGTCTGTGATTTTTTCCCTTTCTCTTCGGAGAGGAGAATATTGTCCGTTTTGTGTGCTTTTTGTTTCTTTATCACCACTCTCTGCTTTCCAGATTGTCTGTTTGGTGCTGGATTTTTAATTTCCCCTCCGAAATTATGCTGTTTATGAGATTGCTTTTTGATTTTGTTCGTGTGTTCTCTTGTTCTGTAGTTGCGGCAAAGTAGCCATCGAATCACGCTGTTTGTGTAAGCTCAACCGCATGCATTTTTAAAAAATAAGTAATTATTAAAACTGGGGAAATGAAAATCTATACATCGGTCGAACGTGTTTTGATTGATGTTGTGTTTCATACCCTTATCCCCCTTCTGTGTGGAGTACTCCGCTATTCTCCTTGGTTTTAGATGGATTAGGATCTCTTATAAGGTCCTAGATTTAATGAAATTTTATTTGTCATTTTCATGCCCTTCTTCTGTGGTGATGGATAGCATGATGTTGTTATCTTTGTATATTTTCCTGGGAAGTACATTTAGTTATTTGAAGTATTATGACAAGTCTATTTAATATATAACGCGTTTATTTATTTGTATGCTTGGTGGATTGACATCACAGGGTGCTTTCTTGCTCAGTGTGTTTTTTGTTGATGAAGTGTAAAAACATGAACTGCAGTCAAACTTCTTATTGTTAATATTTGAGAATATGCAGAGTTTTTAAGATATACTTTTTATCCAAACAGATTCAGATCTCTTCCCTGATTTTGTTAAAGAGGGGATAAATCTTTTCCTGAGCAGTGTTTATGTTATGACTTTTTATAACTTCTATTGTCTTATGTATGCTAAAAGGGTTTGGGGGTGATGGTTTAGTACATACACTGTTTCACGTGCACAAGTGAAAAGTTTGTCCCCAGGATTTGAACCTACTAAGTCACAAGGCAGCAACCTTATAGCTGTGTGTGCCTAGACTCACGCTCTTGCTGTTGTATGTTGTATATTATTGGCATATATGGCTTTGTAGTTAAAGTCTTGAAAACTAATTGTTTATCACACATTGTGGTTTTGGATATTGGCTGCTCTGGCATATGTTGTTGGTCCTGGTTTTGTTTAGATATTCTTAGAATCTATTAGGTTTAGATGGTTTTTTTATTATGCAGGTTTCTTGGTGCTGCTGGTGTATCATACATGCTTACATCTGCATGTGCTGGTGAGATGTGCTTGCATTGGAAATTCTCCTTCGTTGTCTCTGTTCCCCACTTTTTTTAGCAATTTACCCTTCATGGAAATTTTCAAGCAGTTTTTTGGTATATTATCACTTTACGTTTGGGTTCATATTACAGTGATAAATTATTACTATTATTATTATTGGTGAGAACTTGTTTTGTTGCCTTGGCATTTGTACTGTACAGGTTATGGAAGTGAATGGATTTCTCCATTTGGTTTCTCAATTACGTTGTCTGAATCACATATGATGTAGCAGGGATTTTTGAGTCTTGGGTTAAAAGGGGTGACTGTAGAAATGATGACTTTGACATGACGAACCTTTATGTCAGGATTTATTAGCATAATGCTGCCGTTATGGATTGTTACATGCCGACTTTCATATAGGAAACAGAAAGAATGTTGTACCAAAGATCCTCTGTTAATTGGAAGAATGGCATAGGCTTTATTCAACTAGAATGTGGCTTTTAGATGAAGCACGTTGATCTTCTGGGACTGGGTGCTTTTCTGGTATGAAATGGTCGCTGAGGATGTTATGGCAATAGCTCTGTCACATTCCAATATTTGGTGAGGCAAGATGTTGGTTCGTAGTGCCACGGGCAATCTAGGGAGTGATGTGGCACTTTCCATTTTTGATCGTTATAGTTCCATTAGTGGGTCTGGGGTGCTGAGATGAGATGTTTGCAAACCTTGATACTCTTTTTGACCCAGTGACTTCTATATGCCTTTGTCAAATTCTTCTTGTTCTCTTAGTTTTGAATTTGACATTACGCTTCCTGTTGTGGTGATGTTACTTGTGGGGAGGTATAATGAGCATAGCAGTGACAGTATCATTCACTGCACATTGGTATGCGCTATATAGACTTCAATGTTGGACCAATAGCGCATATGATTGATGGAGACTACTGTTCATTTGCCCTGAATTGATATGAACTTCCCTTTATGCTGGTTATCCTTGTTATTCTGCCATAAGTTGATTCCTCCAATAGCACACCTACTCATTGTTGGAATTGGTGTACTGCTGGATGATTCTTTATTTGGATATGAACCTTGGGTTTACTGACAGAGAAGCTGTTTGATCACCACAAGTTGGTTATCTTCACTCATGTTCCTAAATATAGAGGGATGGATGGAAACTAGTGTCAAGAGTGTTGATAGCATAGCCAGAATGCAGGACTTTCTGCCTTTTGTATTAGCTAGTTTGAGGGCTGCAAAAATTCTTCTTAGTTTGAACTTATTCGTCCTAATTTTGAATTGTGATCCCTTATTGGGACAATGGACATTGTTAAGACAGGCCTCATTCACTTTTTGTACACAATTCCCTTGTCCCTCTGGTTTGTGAAGAGAGGTTATTACAATTGAATGTTGGGATGTGGGATTGCTGGTATTCTGGAAAAAAAGGCAATTTTTTTTATATGGAAATAGTCATTGCAATGAGTTTAAAGTTTTTTATTTTAATTTTCTTATTCCCATTTAATGCAAATCCAATAAGCCACGTGAGTATAGCTTCAAATATGAAAATATTCAGGAATATATTTGATAAACAAGGCAATATTATTTACAGTTAAATTTAATTTAACACCGGAGACCTATGTTTTGAAAGCATAAGCATCATGGTTTTATTCAGCTATATCTCTGTCTTGATATCCATATATTTCTCTGGAAGGGTATTATTTGGTATTTTGATTATGGTGAAATCTGGAACTAAACCCAAAGCTTAATGTTTACTGTTAATTGAAAACCAAGTTAAATCTGTTTTTTTCCCTAATAATCACCGGTTCTAATTATTTAATATATTTTTAATTTTATGTTTTGATTCGATCAATGCCAATACCGGCTTCTTGTGGATTGTTGTGGGCTTTGACACTCTTGTACTATATTATGTTTTTACCTAGTTTGTCAAAAAATTGCTCTGTAACATTTTTGAAAAAGATATGCATGCGTAGTAATCTTATAACTGAGTACACTTCCGACGTTGCCAATATCTGAATACATGTAAAGTGTAGATGGTCAGAGCCATGGTCTTTGCTGCTGATTTGATTCATTATAGTTAATTAGTGTTTTTAACATTCTTGAATGGTTTTAATCTGTTTCTTTCCTGTCTAAAATGAAAGTAATGAACCAAATTTAACTATCTCACTGAGAATATACCTGCCTCATCCCTCTTAATTTCTTGACTGTTGTGCTTGCCTGGTTGCAACCATTTTGTACATTATATTCAGGAAGGGTTCTTTCTGCTCTCCTATACTCAATAATTATGTTACAATTTTATGATTTGGAGATTACTAGATAGTGGTTTTAGAATTTGATGGTTCTGGTTCTTAAACTATTTGTGACATATGAGAAATACCATTTCCTTGTAGTAAAAACTGTAGTCTAGTTTTGATAATATTTTTTTCCCTGGACTGGACTCTTGTGTTTTCTGAGATAATCGGTGAAATTGCTTTTGTTTTGACTATGCATTCATAATTTTTGCGAGATATATACATTGTTTTATTAAACCTTTTTCCTTCTTGTTATTCCATTTTCCCCCTTTAATAACAAATTGTCGTTGTAGTTCAAATGTTTTTTTAGCTTATATACTGTATTTGCATAAATTATTCGTGTTTAGTTGGTCTTCTCTTGCCTGCTGATACTTATGATCAGGCAAATATAGGAGTCTTTTCCTTTTGTGCCTGGTTGAGCACATAGTTGATTATCATTTTTCAAGTGCAGGAAAATAATAGAAATGCTAACATTTGCTGAGTGATCGTTTGTAAGCCTTGCCAGGTAAGTCTGTTGCTTGAGTCATCTCCTACTTCCATCCTACTTCCAATCACTCCTCGTTTTAAGTCATATGCTGTTACTCATAATAAGCTGGAGTGAGGAACCATTATCCGTCTAATTTAAATGTCAACCATGTCCCTTTTCCCTAATTTATATTTTCTTGTCAATGAAGAGAGAAATCCCATTAGTTTGGCTTCAAGTGATTGGACTTACTGGGACTCTTGGTATTTGTGAGTATATGAGTGGCAACTGTTTAGTATTTTACAGGCTAGTTCTGTCAGTTTATGGTGAATTCCCAAGCCTTGATGATCAGAAGCATATATTTCCTCCTCTCCAGAAATAATTGCCAGTGGCGATTCCCCTCACTTGGCCAAATTGTGTGGCTGGTAGTCATGCTTCTCTTTTTATGCATGCCTGTTGATGGCGTTCTAATTCACAGGGCTGTAGCCTTCATCTATCATGCAATTTCAGTGGTTAATTGGAACACTAACATAGATAGTATAGTTCATGCTGTGAGTATTGTCCTCTTGGCTGATTAAACACATCATCTTGATATCCATTGAGCTCCTATATCAGTTAGTTAATTCTTATTTTTACCCCTTCGATATTTTCTTTGGTATTCTTGGCAGCTGGACATGAAGTTTCAAGCTAGGTGGTCTTCTGTAGGCCTAGATCCTTTTGCCCTGTAAAGGATTGAATGACAAATGATGTAAACTGATGAATAATATATCGGTAATCTAAGGAATTTTTCTATTGACTAGACATGTGGAAGTGCCAGTGGTGCTTGTATATGCTGTAAGTGGAAGAGGAAGGTCAGGCTAGATTTAATTGTAGGACTACTTTTTTTCTAATACTACTAAGACTGTATTTATAGTAAATTTGCAATTATGATTTATAGATTATATGCTCCCTTGCCTTGCAAGATTATCTGAATTATCCCTTGGTATCAGCTCTGTGCTAATTTCTATTTATGATTATGATAGTAATTACCTTTTTTCAGAAAGAAGGTTACACCATGGCCTTGTGACTGTCTAGTTCTGACTCTAGTTCATTTCACCTGAGTTTGCGTATACATATTTGTTGTCTTCTTTCACAGTTGTCCCTTTTAAATAGGTCCAACCCGGTAAATATTGAGTCTTTACATATTGTCAATATGTTGAAGTTCTGCTTGCAATGCGGGATTGTCACCTTAAGTGTTTAAATTGAATTTAACATACAGACAACTGTTTAGAATACACACTGATTTTCTTTCAAACAAGTGTTTTACCTGGATCTTGTTAAATATGTATGTATGATAAATCTCTCCTGTTTTAATCAGTGTGTTTGAAATGGAATATAAATTAGATAAATACAACTGATTATTTATTGTGTTAATTTCACATGTTGCTGTCATGGGTGAATTTTGTCTTGTACAGATATTGTAGTTTTGAAATGGTGTTGCATGATTGTTTTGAACTTTGTATTTTGTTACTGATATATTCAGATGCCCTTTTATCTTGCAGGTTGAGTTATTTGCTGGTCTAACTTAGCCATACTGTCTATTTTGACTCCTGACATTGCTAGCAAGTCATGGGGCATAGACATTTATATAGCTCATCTCCAATGTTTGAGGGTGAACCTGACCCGAACTGGAATCATATGCATACCGATCAACAATATGTGAACCTTGGTAGTGTTACTTGAAATGGCTTATTTGTTGTTTTTATTTTGGTTTATTGGCCTTTTTTCGTGGCAACTATTTGTAGGCCAGTGTCAATAATCATATCAATTGTATTGGATATCTAATGCAGGTAGAAGTACCGCTTCAGACAATGGTTCTTTTATTTATCCTTTGGAAAATATGTCCATAGATAGCATCTCTTTTCCATCTCATTGGAACACTGCGCCAAGGTCAAATGGATATGCCTCCACAAGTCTCAACATTGAAGCACCCCCTCATCAAACAGATGTATCAGGCACTTCTCATGATCATTTTCTGCATTCATCAAGTGGCGGAATGTTTTATGCGGTGTCTGACAATTATGTACACCAGCCCTCTAGTTCCAATTATGACAGGCAATCATTTCCTGTTGCTGATGGGGGTTTTATTGATCTTACAATGGGAAATGGGCGAGGGCCTCACAAGCGGAAGAGCCCTGGAGTTCCTTCAGTCTGTGAGACAGGAAGTACAAGCAGATGTTTTAATGCTGCAAGTGCAAATGCAGCTGATCGTCCTACATCTTCAGAATTGCGGCCTGAAAAGCCCAATATGGATTCTCTATATATGCCTTGGGATCATGTGAATATGACACCCGATCATGTGAATATGACACCCTCATTTAGAGGTAGAGGCCTTTCAATACGGGGTGATAGTTCTTTAAGGAATGTGAGGAGTCGTTCTACACTTGATTTGGAATCCAACTTGGCTAGGACCCATTTATCGAATACTCATTCACACAACTCATTCTCTACTGGTCCCCAAATGGACCATTCTAGCATGGTAGATCTTTCAACTCAAACTTCTGGATCTTTGACAAGGGATTGGAGCCAAATGAGTGTATGTCCTGCTCATGGAAGGGTGCCATCATCAGGTTAGTTTGTAATTTAGTACCAACAGACATTCTAGTCGCCTCTACTTTATATCTGAAGTGACCTTTTTTATTAAAATGCAGATGCAAATGCTTTTAATCACGAGGCAAGTCATTTCCTTGTTGGAAGTGGTTCTAGTAATGCTCCTGTAGATATTGGAGGTTTTCATAATGAATTTGGAACTAGCAGAAATCCTACTGCTCCACAAAGTTTTCATAATAATAGTCAGGCTCAACCTGCAAGAGGAGTTCACAGTAACTACTCTCAAAGATCCACTCCAACTTTTAGGGGTTCTTCCAGCTTGCGCTTGGGTCGCATGACACCTTCTGATGATGGATTGCATATGGTGGCTGAAAGTTACTCTTCTAGACATCCAAGGCCATTGACCACCATTGGCTGGCACAGCAATGATAGAAATGGAAGGTCAAGAATACATAGTGATAGATATCGAGCATTGGCTGATGAGGTTGGTCTCAATGATCAATTTAACTTTGAGGTATCTATGGGTATCTTCTCTCAAGAGCTTTGTTCTTGTGAGTAATGATTGGAAACACACGTGCCATGTTCATGTTTTTTACCCTGGCTCCATTATTTTTGCTATATAACCTTGATTGAGATACGTGGTGAGCTAGCAAACTTCGTTCGTTGGCATGTTGTTTCCAAGAAATCCTACGTGAAGTGGACTAGTTATTAACTTAGTATTAGCAAGACTGTAGTTTTGGGCTTTAATTCCACTGGGAGACTGAAATTTCTTCTTTCATTGGGGGTGTATGACTCAAGTTTGGTTTTAATGTTCTTACAGGGTTTCATGATTGTTGATCGCACTTCACTGTATGGTAGGAATATGCTTGATCAGCATAGAGAGATGAGGATGGACATAGACAACATGAGTTATGAGGTAATCATTGTTTTTTCGCTTCTTATAATGAATATCATGTGCTGTAAAAAAATTGTTAATCATTTGAATGTGTGGCTGTACTAGGAACTACTTGCACTCGGAGAGAGAATAGGCCATGTGAGCACAGGATTGTCTGAGGATTTGATTTCCAAGTATTTGACAGAAACGATATACTGTTCATCCGAGCCAAGTCAAGAAGACGAAGCTTGTGCAATCTGCCTGGTATGTTTCCTTATACCATTCAGAATAAAATAATATAGTGACACTAAATAAGTTTAGTTGATCACCACTTTGAAATTTTAGATGGCCCTAATCCGGTGTTTAACTGATCCATGTTGAAAATCGCAGGAAGAATACAAGAACGTGGATGATGTTGGAACGCTGAAAGCTTGTGGGCATGATTACCATGTGAGTTGCATTAAAAAGTGGTTATCTATGAAGAAAGTGTGTCCTATCTGCAAAGCTTCTGCTTTACCTGAGGAAAGGAAGGATAAATAAACAATATATTCATTCTACTTTAACGTATATCATTGTGTACATATATTTGGATATTCCTTGAAGTGGAGGAAAAAAACAGACTTTCCTTTTTGATATGTTGTAATAGAAATGGTACTCTATGTCAAAGGATTCGTTATCTTTGGCTTCACTCTTAATTATGCGTGAAGCCTTGAAATTATGGTTCTTCCATATTTGATTGAATCTTGAAAAGGTCTTCAAAAGGAGGTGCTCTCTGAACTTACATTGTAGCAGGAGTCACGCACGGAAGAATCAAAGAGAAATGCAGGCTTTGCTAGTATAATTGCGTTATACAGGATTACGTAAAGAGCTTTCGTATTAATAGGGAAACTTATTGTATTTTATAAAAAAAAAAAAACATAGTTTGACGAATTTAACATAATTCTTTAAAGGAAAAGCGAGAGAGCGTGACGGATAAAAAATATAGCTGTAAGATCTTGGTCAGGAAATAATAGTTGTCTTGTAAAGAAAAAAATACACTGACGTAACTAAGTAATATTTATATTTTATTTAATTTTAAATTACTGATGAATTTTATTTTAATTAATGATATTATTTATGGAATTATATGTATGATAGATTATAGATTTAAAATAACTGATGAAACTTTTAAGTTTTATTTAATTTTAAATTACTGATGAATTTTATTTCAATTATCAATAGAATGAATGCTAAATTATTTATTTATGGGTAAATTGAAATTTATTATTATAAGATATTTGTGGATCATCCAAAGATTGATTGATTGTCTTTATAATTAATTGATATAATTGTTAGTAGCGAGTATGTGTTATTAGTTTTGTTTGTATATCCAAAGATAATAAATATGCATATGTCTTGCCAAACAATGTTAATATCATTAGCATTATGATGTTTGTTTATTAATGTATTATTCAAAGGATAACACTATTATGCATAAAATGTTTGTTTGTTATCTGAACCTGTATTGTATGTTTAGTTTATGACTCAAAGTATTAATGTTAAACATGTGTTAATTGAAGAATTTGTTCCTGTGCGTATGTTAAGTCTGTTCCAGTTTTTAATGGATTGAATTTTCTAGATTGTAAACATGTTACTATTATTGATGCTAGCAACATTGAAGAGAAAGTTCATTATAGGGTTTTAAAAAAGGTCAAACGGACTTAGCATGATGTTTATGTTAATGAGCATAACAAATAATATTAAGTTCTTCTCAAAACTTAAAGTGAAAAAGAATTTATGAGATCTGTTTTAGAGCGCTCCCAAAAATATTGTTAAGTCTCTTGCCGAGACATTAATGAGTACCTTAACTACCATGGAATTTGATAGTTCTCGTACTATAAATGACAACATGTCATTGAAATGAAAAATATTATAGCAAGTCTTAAGTCACTTGGAATGTCAGCGGATACTTTTTCTTGTGTAGTTCATCTTTTGGGTATGGTCTTTTCCAAATGAACTATAATACCATGAAAGGCAAATGGAATGTGCATGAATTGCACAATATGTTAGTTCAGGAAGAGACTAAACTTAAAAATCAAGGAAACCACTGCATTAATTATGTGTACCATTACGAAGCTAGAAAGAAAGTTTACAAGAAGCATGAAAAGGCTAAAAGACCATTAAAGATAAATGAGTCCTTTACTAAACTCCAGAAGAAAAATGACAAATGTCATTTTTGTGGGAAATCTGGACATTTTCAAAAGAATTGTCTGAAACGTAAGACTTGATTAAAAAAGAAAGAAAAACATAATGCTTATTATGTATGTTTTGAATTAAACTTAACTGAAGTTTCACATAAATTTTGGTGGATTGATTCTAGATGCACAACTCATGTTTTTAATATGATGCAAGGGATTCCTTTCCACCCAAACCATAAAACCAAATGAAAAGTTTGTCTTTATGGGGAATAAAGTGAAGGTTCCAGTGGAAGCTGTCGGGACTTATCGTTTAATCCTTTACATTGGATTTTATTTAGACTTGATGGATACTTTTTATGTACCTAGTATCTTTAGAAATTTAGTTTCTTTGTCTACACTTGATGTTGTTGGATACTTTTTTAAATTTGGGAATGGTTGTTTCAGTTTGTATAAGAGTACTTGTTTAATTGGATCTAGTACTCTTATGTGGTTTATATAAATTGAATCTTGATAATTTATATGCTAAAACTCTTATGACCTCGCATCATATGATGACACTAAACGTATTAGTGAATGAATGTTCTGATTTCTCGTGTCATAAATGTTTGGGACATATTTCCAAAGAAAGGATGAAAATATTAGTAAATTTAGATTTTACTAATCTGAATGTATGTGTGGATTGTATTAAAGGCAAATAAACAAAACACACAAAGAAGGGAGCCACAAGAAGCACTCAACTTCTTAAAATTATACACACTGATATATGTGGACATTTTAATGTAAATTCTTTCAATAAAGAAAGGTATTTTATCACCTTTATTCATGATTTTTCACGTTATGGTTATGTCAATTTACTACATGAAAAATCTCAAGCAGTGAATGCCTTGGAAGTTTATATAATAAAGTGGAAAAACAATTAGACAAAAAGGTAAAAAGTGTCAGGTCACATAGATGTGGTGAATATTATGAAAAGTATGATGAAAGTAGACAACATCCTGATCCATTTGCTAAGTTCCTTGAGAAACATGGTATTTGTGCTCAATACACAATGCCAGATACACCACAACAAAATGGTGTGTCAGAAAGTCATAATCGAACCTTAATGAATATGGTTAGGAGTATTTTAAGTAATTCATCTTTACCTATATTGTTATGGATGTATGCTTTAAAAACTGCCATGTATCTGTTGAACAAGGTTCCTAGTAAGGTGGTTCAAAAGACACCTTTTGAATTGTGGACGGGTAGGAAACCTAGTTCGAGACACCTGCATGTTTGGGGATGTCAGGAAAAAATTAGAACATACAATCCGCAAAAAAAGAAATTGGATGCAAGAACAATAAGTGGATATTTCATTGGTTATCCAACAACGTCAAAAGGGTATATGTTTTACTGTCCTACTTATAGTACAAGAATTGTTGAAACTTGAAATGCACGACTCATTGAAAATGGTGAAACTAGTGAGAGTGAAGCTTCACAAAATGTAGAGATTAAGGAATTTAGAGTACAAGTTCCTTTAACTAGTACCTCTATTACAAGTATTGTTGTTCCTAATGTAGTTGAATCACTCAACGATGAAGAAGAACAACAAATTAATGATCACGAGGTTAACAATGAACTTGTAGTAGAACAACCAGAAGAAATATTATTAAGAAGATCTCAAAGAAAAATAAAGTCTGCTATTTTGAATGATTATGTGGTTTATCTACAAGAGTCAGAAAATGACTTAGGCATTGATAATGACTTAGTTTCATTTTCAGAAGCCATCAATGGTGATAATTCTGATAAGTGGTTAGATGCCATGAAAGATGAGTTTAAATCAATGACACAATAATGATGTATGGGACCTTATGAAATTGCCAGAAGGATGTAAGAGAGTTGGGTGTAAATGGTCTTTAAGACTAAACATGACTCTCATGGCAATATCAAATACTATAAGGCCCGACTTGTTGTCAAAGGTTTTACTAAAAAAGATGACATTGATTATAAGGAAACATTTTCACCTATTTCTAAGAAAGATTCCTTTAGAATTATCATGACATTTGTAGCTCATTATGATCTTGAGTTGCATCAGATGGATGTCAAAATTGCCTTTTGAATGGGAATTTAGAAGATGATGTTTATATAGACCAACCAGTGGGGTTCATTGAAGAAGGAAAGGAACACATGGTGTGTAAACTTAAGCAAGTTTATAATTCTGATTCTATATGTTGATGATATCTTGCTTGCAACTAATGATCTTGGTCTATTAAGCGAGACTAAGAAGTTTCTCTCTAATAAGTTTGAAATGAAAGATATGGATGAGGCATACTATATGATATGAATAGAAATATTATGTGATAAATCACAAGGACTATTAGACTTGTCTCAGAAAGCATATATTTAATAAATTTTTAGAGAGATTCAAAATGGATAAATGTTCAACATCTCCTGTTCCAATACAGAAAGAAGACAAATTTAGTCTCATGCAATGTCCAAAGAAAGATTTGGAACAGAAACAAATGGAGAAGATACTTATATGGGACAAAGAATCACATGCTTACGTATAGGAAATCTGATTATCTTAAGGTGATTGGATGTACAAATTAAGATTTTGTTGGTTGTATAGATACAAGAAAGTTCACATTTGATTATGTGTATCTTTTAGCCGAAGAAGCAATTGAAAAAGTGTGAAACAATCAGTCATTGTTGCATCCACCATAGAGGCTGAATTTGTGGCATACTTGAGGCCATAGTTCAGGATAATTGGTTACAAAATTTTATTTCAGGACTTGAAATTGTTAACAGTATTGTCAAGCCACTGAGAATTTATTGTGATAATTTTGCAGTTGTCTTCTTTTCTAAAAAATGACAAGTATTCGAAAGGTGTTAAACATATGAAATTGAAATATTTTATAGTTAAACAGGAAGTTTAGAAACATAAAGTGTCAATAGAACATATTAATATTGATCTTATGATTGCTGACCCTTTAACAAAAGGGTTACCACCCAAAACATCTGGTCATGTTGAGAATATGAACATTATGTCTACTAGTGAATGATGAATGTTGTTATTAATGCTTATTTGACACTCTGAGCTCATTGATATATAAAAGTTTTTGAAATCTATGTTTTGTACTTTATGTATATGCATGCAAATTATGGTGTGGAAAACAAATTATGCTACTGTTGATGAAAATGACATTATTTTTGAACCTATTATGGACTTCTCATTATAAAGTCATATTAGGGAGAAATGATGATATATTATTACATGGAAAGAAACATGTTGATTAAATGACATGTAACCACCATGACTCTTATTAGTTATGTATCCTTAATTTTGATTGATAATAGAACCAATTTACATAACCTTTCAATGTGCATTATAATTTATGTAATTATTAAATCATGAAAGTATTATAACTCATATGATTTATTTTAAACTAAGCTTAAGTTCTAATTAACAGTAAAACTATCATGTTGAAACTTTAAATATATTAAGAAAGTGAGTATTTTAAATTCTTACAAAAGAAATTAACATAAAAACTATAAATAAACATATATGTTACATTATTACTCCAATAAAATTATTATTCACTCCACTATTGCATGGTCTTTAATGAAATTATTATTAACTCTTGTTTTTTTATCGGGTGTTCACTCCTTGCTCATCTGGAGAAGTATATCATTATATCATGTAAAACACTTTGATTTTTAATTTATTTAAACAGTTTTATTCATAACACCTTTTAAGAAAAATAAAATATATATTATTTCAATTAATTAAAAATAATTTAAATAAGATAATATATAGAAGTTGTCTCTTATAGTTTTTATAATAATTTAAAGTTATATATAAACTATAATTTTAGTTTATCTCGTTTCTTTATTTTTCTCTTCTGAAAATATTTATAAATAACTAAAGATAATTATATATATATATATATATATATATATATAAATATGAATTAGTTCATATGAAGCATCTTTATCCATAGAAGATAGTACATTTTTGAAAGTTTTCTTGAATGTATTCTTCATTGGGACATTAAGATGCCAAATTTTCTCCAAAACACCATACTTGTTTTGATCTCTTCTCTAGAAGTTTAATGTACATCTGAGACAATATGATGTCAACCCTATTTTTTTTATAAAAAAAAATCAATGTTTTAAAAAATACAACATACTCTTTTACAAAGTTGAAATTATTCATCTGTTTTTATTTCTGAAATATTTATTTTTTCTTGATTATGCACCCTAAATAAATTTAGAATTAAAATATTAAGCCTCCAATTAGTCTTTTCTTTTCTTGATCCAGTTATGATAGCACATCAATTTTCATACTAGGTTAGGTTTTAAGCATAGATCACCTTACGTGGATGCTTCGCAAGCACATATTCTATTCTATTCTATTTATTTATTTATTTATTTATTTTAAAATCTCATATATTATTGCTTAAAATTCAAATAAGAATATTTTCTTGTTAGCCTCCCACACACTATCTATACATTAAAATATAAAACACATAGCATCTAGTTAATGTCATTCAAACGTAAAGTATAAACCTATTCAATATTCGAAGAATCTGTATAGTCAGAAAAACTAAGTTTTTTTTTTAATTACATATTTTATCATTTAAGTTTTTTTATATATTTTATTGTCATAGTTTTTTAATCTTACATATTTCATGTATGCGTTAAGTAAAATAAAAAAAATCGCGTTATTTTATAAAATCACACAATTTTACAAAATCACGTTATTTTATTTTTAATTTTTTACTTTTTTCATGGCAAGTTAGCAGCATGTTAGACATTAAACTAATTAATACTGTGTGGAAAATAAAACTATAATAGTAAAATAAAAAATATTATGACATGAGTAAAATATTTTGTCGGTGAAGGACAAAACAGACTAAATTATTTAAACGATTATTTCGTTAAGAGGTAAATATAAAATATGAATTTTTTTTATTTGAATTATTCTAATGAAAGTGGTCCACGAAGTTTTGTTTTAAAATAAGTTGCTTTTGCTTCAATCGATAGTGTATTGACCAAAACACATAAAATAAAGTATCTGAGAAATAAATAATAAAGCCTCCGAAAATTAATATTGAATAAAGGACACCCACATGCACCAAACTTAACTTTCACTGATAGATGCATGGAATTCTATATTATGGCAACCCAAGTACATACATATCAATGCAAATAAATAAATAAATAAATATATATATATATATATATATATATATATATATATATATATAACATTTAGGGCTAATTCTCCCTAGAACACTTTTGATATCCATCCTTATAAAAAAAAATATTTATTTTATCTTTAATTTTTTATATCCATATTTACAATATAAAACAGTTTTAGATATATAAATCCAAATCTGAAATATGTCTTTCCGATATAATCATTCACAATTTTATTTCTATACACATAAATATCTTTTAGAGTTAAGATCCGAAATTTTTTTTCTCATTCAAAATGTAAAAATCCAGAAAAAATAACAAAGATAATTTAAAATTTTTAAAAAATACAATAGGTGTAAATCACAATTGATCTATGAAGAATTAGTCTATATTTACTAGTTTTTCCCCATTGATTTAGTTGGCCATGAGAGGCCGGTATCAAGTTTCTAAAATCAATCCATTTTTAAATTTTCAAAATTGTTTTTAGTTCAAGAATTAAAAAATCTGGAATAAAATTTTGGGATTTGGAAATAAAATTCTAGAATAGAATTTAAAAATCAAAATTTCATTTAAAAAATAATTTTGGAATATAAAAAATATATTTTGAAAAAAAAATCAAAAAAAAATCTAGAAGGAAAAATGTTTCAGAAGTGCAAATCCATAAAATATTTTAATCCATATTCTCTCTTATTTAAAAACTAAAAATGATATTTTTATCATTTCAAGAGATCATGTGCGTATTCAACATGGGATGCAATAAGCAATTACCCTACTTTGATGTATTCCTGAGCTCAATTAGGCGTAAAAGGCTATTTTCTAAAAGGTAGTATGACTTTTGAATTATTGGATAGTAACAAAAAAAAATCAGTTGGTTTTAATTAATAAAAATAGAACTTGGCGGATCCCAATAGAAAAAAAAAGCAATTCCAATTTTGTAATGGGTATTTTCTTATATTAAAGGATTTTCGAAAATCAAAGTTACTTAGTAAAAATAGTATTGTACAATAATATGAAAGAAAACATATTAAAAATATCAAATTAATTATTAATAAAAATGAAAATGAATGTTATATTATAATTAATTAATTAATTTAAATTTTATTATAATTAATAAAATATTTATATTATTATTATTAACTTGTTAATTTGAATTTTAAGTTTAAAAGTATTATTAATAATGAGTTAATTTTACTTTACAATTATTCATTCTATATTAATAAATTTAAATAAAAAGTATTAATTTAATTATTTTATGTAATAAAAATTAAAATCACTTTTTCATTTCTCTTATTGGTTTCTTACTCTATCATCTCATTTTGTGGAACACTTACATGTGTTACCTTTTCTCTCATTCAATCTTCCATTGCTTCTTTCATCAATATTTGATTGATCGATGAATGATCAATTGTTCGTCATTGACATCAATCAAGGTTAGTGTATTTTATTCTTTCATATATTTAATTTACTTTGTTGTTTAACAACACTTAATCAAAATATGGATGGTTGAATTTTCTCTAACAATTTCTTCCTTCTATTGGACTTGAAGAGTATCTCAAATCTTAAGGCTGTGTTTGTTTCAAAGTGCTGAAAGGCAAAGAAACACTATTTACAGTGAAATGAAGATGAATCCACGTAATAAAAATGAAAATGCATCGAAAAAAAATTTGCTTGCAAAACTTTCTTCGTAAATATGCGAAGAAAGTTGTATATTTAACTTTAATTTCCTCTTTTACCCTTTTTATTTTAAACTAAAATTATTTTAATTTTTATTTAAAATATAATTAAAATTGAAATATAAAAAATATAATCAAAATTATAAAAAAATAATTATTATAAAAACATAATTAATCATATTATATATAATAAATT
>Ga0123342_1005156_pt1 | contig 19250 bp, 16 predicted proteins | sample Turbeawhitnodule_FD_89960 | JGI IMG/M metagenome (GOLD analysis project Ga0123342, IMG submission 89960) | Root nodule microbial communities of legume samples collected from Mexico - Turtle bean Mexico white nodule | ecosystem: Host-associated > Plants > Roots > Nodule | place: Mexico: Nepantla... | reverse complement strand
CTTCACCATCTATCAAAGGGCTGGCCGAACCTCCCTTCTTCCATACTCTTCATGCACCTTCAAGGTCACCACAACTCCTAGGAGGACCTTGCCCATTTCATACATAAGCTTCCGCACCATTTTCACAAACATCCAAGTAGGAGGTGATGTCGACGTCCTAGTCCCAAAGGCCTCTCCTTCTTGAGCTCTCTGCACCCCCTTCAAGAGGACACGGGGTGGTTGGAAGGACGTGGGAAGGATGCAGAAGAGGAGCAGCGTTTGAAGCTCCCTGGCCTCGAGAAGGAGAAGGAATCGGGCTGGTGGCACGAGCAGCTCTCCCTCTTTTCCTGGTGAAGACAAAGCCTGAGGCAGTGTCCTCGTCGTCCTTGGAAGAAGTAGAGGCAACCGCCGCCTTCAGTGGCAAATGGCTGGCCATCTTTGCCTTCGTAGCCAGTTTCAGCAAGTCCTCCTTATTAAAACGAGCCAACATCCTATCTGCAAGGAAGACACGAGAAAGATTGGTTACATTACGCAAGCAAAAAATTTATTCTCTAAGGTTAAAGGGGAAAAAGTGTACCGGTGTAACTCTTTAAAGAGTCCAAGTCAAATTCGTTGGCCAAGAGTTAGGCAGTATAGAAGGCAACTGGGAGGCTTGTGAAAAATTTGCAAACCTCCTGATCAGCAGGAGCTAATTTGTCTAGGCGACGAGCAACCTTGAAGTTGGGTTTTTCAGTCCAGTATAGGAGAAACCCATCTAGAAGAGCTGAAAAAAAGAACCCAACATGCATTCAAGAACTCATACGACAGCATATGATTAATCAGTATCAAGCATAAGCATAAATGGATGAAAACTGAATGGTCCTAGGCAGAGCATGCGTTTGTGAAAGGTAAATAGTTGAGATGAGAAAAAGGAGTACCTTTTGTGGTTAGAAGAAGGAAAACTTGGAGAAATGAGAAGGAATGTGTGAGGAGGTCTGAACAATAAGAAGGAAAGGTGCAAGTTTTGAAGGGCTTTAGGGGTTTTAGTGTTTCTAAAACAAAGTTTTGAAAGAAGAGGGAATTTGAAACAGTTGAGTTTCGCTGCCACTAAGGCTAGGACACGTGTGCATGTGGGGGCCACGTACAGTAAGATATCACTTCAAAGACGCTTTGTGCGTCGCGTCCCACCTACCTCTGGGAAATGGTCACGTCAGCAACCAAGGGTACTCAAGAGACTCTTCACTTAGCCAAGCTCAGCTTGAGCCTTGGAGGCTTATGTACTGACCAGTACTCGGTTCTCAGTAGTATTTTCATATGCTCAGTTATTTTGTGGAGTGGGAGGTTAGCTCGGTCGTTGGGCCTGGGTGAGACTTATGCGGATGGCCTTTTTTCAGGGTAGGCCCAAAGCGCGCGGTAGGGTCGTTACGCAAAGTAATTTCATATATACACCTGCTAATGGATATGTTTGGGACGGTGAATATAATATTGTTGTTATTTTGCATGTTGTGAGTATGTGGAAATATTTTCTATTGCATGTTTTTGTTGCATATCTATTACACGTGACTAGTTGCTATTAACCCTATTAAGGTAGGGGGATGCATTGGTAACAGAAGGTGGGCCTATGAATGGCACCTGAAGATCATTGGTGTCTGTGGCAGGTGGTTTTTCTATTAGAGATAAAAGATTAATGTGCTTAGTATATTTTCAGTTAAGATTTGCTTATCTCCAGGGAGAGTGGTTGCATGTTGCATGTGCGACAATAAAAGGAGAGTAAGTCTCCAGGTAAAGGTACGTTGTTTTTTATACACTTTTTTAACTAGTTACTTTTGGTAAGCCCTAGCTGACTTGATCGTCGGAGTGTAATCAACAGGTAGGGCGTGCTCTGTCTCAACAGAGCCTTATTCTAGTGCGACAAGGAGATGCAGAATCAATTCCAGAAGAGGTAGATACAGAAGGGGTTATTCAACCTGAAGTCAACCGACAAGAACAATAGGTATAGATTATATGTTTGTATTGTTAATCTAGGATAATAGGTGTATGACGTAATTAATTGGTCTTATAAAATTTCTCTCACAAAAAATATTTATTTAAACACATTTCCTAATTAAAGATATATATTATCAAACCGAAATATGTACAACATTTAATATTTATAAATCTCATTCACCACTTTCAACTATTTTTTTAAATTATTTGTTTTACCATTTTTGTGTGTATGCATTTATTATTATATTTTTTTATAATTATTATTAACGATACCTTATAATTAATACGAAATTAATTAGTTAATATACATTATAAAATGATGATGCTAATATTAATTAATTTAATAAAAAAATTGAATTTTAATTTTTCAAAAGTAATTATTTATTAAAAATAAATTTTAATTATTTATTATAATTGGTACTAATGATAGTAATCGAAAAATGAGAAATTAAAATTGTATATCTTATAGTTGGTACTAATGATATCTTATGGTTAATATGTAATTAATTAGTCAATAGCTTTAATAAAATGATACTCCTAAAATTAATTATTTTAAAATTTTAACTTTTTAAAGTAATTATTTACTAAAAATAAACTATCCTATTAAAAAAATTATAATAAATGGGTCATTTTTCTTCTCTAACTAAAAATTACAAATTATCGATTTTACACGTTTATTATATAGAATATTAATATAAATATTATAAACTTATAATATATAAAAAATATATTATAATTTATAATGATGTTTATAAATTTATCATATATTAATTAAAAAAATATAATTATTATAAATTTATAATTTATATTAATACGATATACATAAGTTATGTTTATGATAAATTAAAATATTACAATATAAATTTATTTATAATTGATTTTATTAAATATAAATAAACATATATGATATTGATAAAAATCAAAAAAATAATACAATATTAATATTAAAAAAAGTCAATATTCATAATTAATTGATGAATTAGAATATTATAATATAAATTTATAGTTTTAATAAATACAAAAAAAAAAAATATATATATATATATATGTGTGTGTGATAATGATAAAAATAAATAAAAAATGTGAATATATATAACTTCTATATTCATATTTTGTATTTTATAAAATTTTGTTTTATCACTTATTTTTAAAATATAGCAAAACAATCCTTTATTTACTTTTTAATACTAAACATAATTATATATAAATGATAAAAATAAAAAATACTAATAAAAGATACCAGGATCTGTCCTCATATGATACCATATTACGAAATGAATTTTAAGTCTAACTCAATCCCATAAAACCGGCTCATGAGGTGAGGTTTGCACCCAGTTATATACAATGAAATGTCATCATCTTTAGTCGATGTGGGATCTCCAACAAAGTATTTGTTAGATTTCTAACAATTATAGTACAGTTCTAACACAATTTTAAAAAGGAAAAATACATTAATTTTCTAAAAATTCAAACTTTATTGTATAAATTGTTATTATGAGTATAAAAATAAGAAACAAATCCTTGTGAACCAGTTATGAAAGACATCTTTCTACTCCAAAAAATAATCTGGAACATACTTGTGCACATAAATCTTTATTGTCGATTTATATAATTCATAATTATATAATATATAGATCCGTGTACCCGTGTCCTACATTTTAGAGATTTTACGTATCTATGTGACCATGTCGTGTCAGTGTCTATGTTGCATAGGTCACCACTAACTTTTCTTGCTTAATCTACTATCGGGTTTTTTTAAATTGCAATAAAGCAGTTTGTTTTTAAGAACATGTTAACATTTTATTGCAGATTTAACATTTCGATAAAATATACCATATTTAAAAAATATGGTAAAATATATGAGAAAAAAATTGGATAATAAAATTCGTGAAATCATGATAGAGGTAGATAATTTGTAAAATGGCCCTCTTCTTTCCTTTTTTTAACTTGTCTATGCATCACACTACCTTATAAGAAAATAAGAGCAAAACTAAAATTTGATCGTTGAGAGGTGCAGAAAAGACTAGCACAGTGGTGCTAAAAGGTCAAACATTGGCACAGATTCAAATGGGTATTATCATTCATGAAATTTGTCACTTTTGGACCACATAGTGACACATGCACCCTTTATGGTGAACCTCTGAAAGGTTTGTTCCCCATGTAATAGAATTTGAGAGCGTCGAGCACAAAGGGTACCTTGTTGCCCCACCGATTTTAAATTTCTAAAGCACTAATCCCTATGAGATGAACAGGGAAACTAAAAAGAAACACACAATATCAAAGAGAAGAAGAGAAAATGCAGTTAAAATCCAGGCATGCATAGGCCAATATCCCGTTTTATTGCATGAAAAAAGATAGATTAACTGTTATTTAGTGCTAGTTCACTTCTGTAGCCGACAACTTTTGGTTAAAATGTATCAAAGCCACAAACCTACTTGCAAAGAAATGCAACAAAGCCACAAAGCTTAACCAGTGTTTTGCATTCCAGCAGCTATACCCTTCATTGTCAAAATAAGGGTATCCTCCAGACCAGGAGCATATTCACTGGTAGGGTTGAGTTTCACAAGCTCAGCAGCTGGGTTGCTTGATTCCATGTAGTCTTTGGACAAATGTGGCTTCAAGTTCACATGGTAGTCAGGATCACGGATACGCTTCAGTGTGTAGGCTTGCAGGACATTAAGGGTTGTGGTGTACGAATCACGAAGACGAAGTCTTTGCTTCAAGTAAGGATCTCCTTCAAGGAGATCTCTGTGTCCAGCAACCTACAAACAAGATGGTACCATCATAAATATCAAATAATAATATAGATATGAAGTCTACAGCAGTAATAATAAATTACCTGTAGGAGAAGCCTCTTGGTTTCTTCATACATAGACCTTAATCGCTCACCAAATGACCACAGTTCCTCTGTCACTAGGAGTTTGTCATAAAGGGCTGCAATCCCGGGGTCTCCCTTAGCGAACACCATCTCAACTAAGTCAATGGTGACCCTGAAGAAAGGCCATTGATTATACATATCTTGAAGCATTTGCAGATTCTTTGGATCCTTCTTAACTACATGCCTAAATGCTGCCCCAAAGCCAAGCCATACAGGCAGATGGAACCTTGTCTGAGTCCAAGCAAAGATCCATGGGATTGCACGGAGTGATTCAATTCCTCCACTTGGCTTTCTTTTTGATGGACGACTGCCAATGTTCATTCTTCCGTACTCCAACTCAGGAGTTGCCTGCGGTTTGCAATATTCAGTTATAAAGAAAATAAGTTGAGAAATTGCAAGAAAAATAGTTGACTTCAAAGGAAAGAGTAAATGTTTCTTAAATCATCAGATATATAATTGTATTCCAAATCAAGTTTTTGTAACTGATAATACTATATTTGCAAGATTCTGGGAAAAAATAAATGATAACCAGCAGCCATAAATGTTATTGACGAAATATTTTTAACATTAAGAATGTTTACATGAAGTTCATCTTGTATGGAAACAATATTAATGCAGTGTTGGTTAATTATGGCAATTAGGTTATCATTTGAACTGCTAGATTTCAAGGACATCTTTCTATAATGAAGTATTCAAAAATAACTTACACATCGGAAGTACTCAACGAAACGGGGTTCCTGGAAAACAATGGAGCGATACTCCTCTGTAGCAATGACAGCCATCTCATCCATGAGGGCACGCCATTCTGGTTTTGGTGCCACAGGAGGGTGCATTCCATGCTCAAGTGTAGCAGCAGTAAAGCGCTGAAGTGTTCTGAAGCACAAGTGCTCCTCTCCAAATGACTGTTCAATAACTTCACCCTGCACTGTTACCCGAAGTGAGCCATGAATTGTATCTGGTGGCTGAGATAATATAGCAAGATGAGTGGGACCTCCTCCTCTTCCCACAGTCCCTCCTCTGCCATGGAACATTGTAAGCTTAACACCAAAGTCTTTTGCAACCTTTATGAGTTCCTCTTGAGCCTTGTACAGTGCCCAGGCAGCAGAGAGACGGCCAGCATCTTTTCCTGAGTCTGAGTACCCTATCATAACTTCTTGTTTCCCATTGATACGGTCTCTGTACCAATCTACAGAGAATAAGCGGGCCAGTGCAGCAGGAGCAGCCTCAAGATCAGCAAGCTTTTCAAACAATGGGACAACCCTTAATGGCTGCTTAACATGACATTCACGTTGTAAAAGTTCGACAGCAAGAACATCAGATGGAGCTGTTGCCATTGAGATGATATAAGCACCAAAGCTGTCTGAAGGAAGTTCAGCAATGACATGGAAGGTTTCCAATACATCAGCAATTTCATCTGTTTTAGGAAGGTCGGGACCGAAGAGAGGGCGCTTTCCACTGAGCTCAGATAACAACCATTCCTGCTTGCGTTCCTCTGACCATTCTCGATAAGATCCAATCTCCAAGTGCCTTGTAATAGCATCCATAACATCAGTGTGCCGATCGGATTCTTGACGGATATCAAGCCTTACAAGTGAAAGCCCAAATGTGGAAACTTGGCGCAAGAAATCAAGAAGGCTTCCATCAGCTATTGGTTGGTCACCACAAGCACACAGCGACCTATAACACAATTCAAGAGGCTCCAGGAACTACAAGAAAAAATTGGAGGTTATATGGTTTATATATAATATATTAAATTACTTATCACGATTATTCTTAAAACTCATAATCTTGCATTTTCAGAGTTGTGGACTTGATGATGTTTGAACCAAATTAGTAAGAAATTAGAGTTGAGAGAAGAAACGTTGTCAACTTAACAGATATTTACTACAACTATTAGCAACACACAATTCTCCAAGTGGTTTGAAAATTATCCTCTTTAAACTTTTAGAGGGATCAACCAAACCTAATACATGTCAGTATTCCCTTAATCAAGAAGTGAAACAGTTCATAAGGATGGGAAATTTAGCACTGCTACTAACATGAACATCAAAGAATGAACTAGTCATATTTGTATGGCTTGCGAAAATGGCAAGAAATTCAGAGTGTTAAAAAATGAACATAATCTAAAGCCAAAGATTGGAAGCAATAATGAGTCACTTCAAAGCACTTCCTTATAGGTGAAAAAGTTCAATTATTTGTATCTCACAAAAGTTTATCAGACAATTTTCGGATGATACCTGTTCGACATTTGTGAAGGTCGTCTCCTCAGGGATTTCAGAGCTTCCATTGGCTAACAACTGCCGAGCACGTTCACGTGTATTATATAATTTGTCCCTTACATCACCGAGAATAACACGATATGGCTCATTTGGAGGAATCTGTTTCCAAAACTCTGGAGCAATAAATATTTATTATCATTCAATACTATTTACTAATCAAAAGATTCAATTCTAAATGAATCAACCAGTCCGAGAACCACCACATTAGTTTAGTATTGAAAATGAAATTTTCCTATCAATGTCATAGATTCCAGTAAAGAATATAAGTTTATTGATTGTAATTCAGATCAAAACGTTATCATTGCTACATGGTACACACCGATATAATGTTTTGCATCTCTCTTTGAGGAGGTAAGGAGTTCATCAGAACGAACACGTAGCTCATCATTGCAGCGCCACATAGACAACTGCCAGGAGCAAACAAGAAGCAAGATGTTAAAACACTAACCTTGATGCTAGAATAAAATAGATTATCTGTAATGACCAGTATATTTGATACCTCAAACATGAGATCCTCAATCTGAGAGAAGTACAAATTAGCAGCCATCATTCTAGCTAGCAAACACACATCCCTTGTAACTTCTGGAGTTACCCTGGGATTACCTGCAACACACATTAGGCAGATGGTAAGACAGTGATTAATAGAACACGAGCCACATGCTCTGGAACTATTTGACACTGAAGATGATAGCTTAATGTAGAAAAAAAACTGAATAAGGAACATGAAAGTGTAAATATTTTGAATCTATACCAAATACATACTTCAGCCAAAAAATTCACGAATTTAACAAATAATACAGCATAAAAAGGAATATTTCCACTCATTAACTGCTTAGGAAGAAAAGAAAGATACCATCACGATCTCCTCCCATCCAAGAAGAAAATTGAATAACAGGGGCATTATGTGGAATACGTTCATTTATGCCAATGTTCTTCAAAGCTGTGTCAACTCGGCGCAAAAATTTTGGTATGCCTTTCCAGATGGTCTCATGAAAGTAGCTCATTCCTGCTCTCATCTCATCTTGAGGTGTAGGAGGGGTCCTTCGAATTTCATCTGTACGAAATGCAGCTTGAATCTGCATGAGAGAAACAACATTAGAGCCTTAGCCATACCAAAAGGATTGGCATATGGTCAAATGTAATTTTAATCACCAATTTGAAACCACAATAAAATTGAATCCTCTTTTTATAAAAGTCCGTCAATAGAATTCAAATCTAATTGAAAAATTAGAATAGAAAATTCAAACGGAAGAATCAAATCCTTAAAACTAGAGCTTTTCCGCTAACCAGCAACATAGACTGAATCAAAGCTAAAATATAATGAAAAATATTTTAAATAAGTAATTTGACCAACAATAAAAGATTAAGTATTTAATACTTTGATCTGATGTTGCACAGGTTGAAGCTAGATTAGATCATCATAACTGTAATTATATAAAAGTTTATGCCAATTCTCAACCCATACACAAGATGGCAAATGCTTATGAAAACCAAAATGTTTTAATTTTGGATACCAAACGCATAAATCCACTCATTATGCAATGCTTCCCACAAAAATAGACATACAACACGCCTACCTCCGATTGTTTTAGCTGAACCAACAAAAATAATGTCACTACTTAATAAATCAAAAGGTTATGATGTCTAAACACCATGGAAATATCGATCTCAATTATGATGTTTACATAAAATAAACATATAGGCAAAGTTGCATAATACTCTAAGTAAGAACCAACCATGTGGCTGTCATTAATGTCATCATATAAGTATATAGAATCAAGAACAATCAGCAGTTAGGTACCTCTCTTTGTAAAGCCTCATCAAGCTCCTGCTTATCATCTGGTGTTATGTCTTTAGCATACAATTGTGTCAAGCAATTCCTAATCCTGAAATAAAAGAAGGCAATTATTGTCAACTGAAAGATAAATGTTTAGTTATGAAAACAGCCCAAATGGTAGAAATATAGGATTTCCTTGTCCGGGATTAAATATCACTGGTTTTCAGCGCAGTAAATTAATAAATATCTAACAAATGGAGTACCGATTCACCTCCTCCGACCTACATTACAAAAATCATGATTGAAATAAGTAATGGACAAACCTGCCATGCTTTTGCAACAAAGATCTACGAACAGATTGAGTAGGATGAGCAGTTAGGACCAAATCTACAGTTTGGCTCTTCAAAGCATCAAAGATTTCTTGAGGGGTCTTTTTCAGTTGATTCACAAGCCTCTTGAAGGTCTCTTCAATATCTGACTCGGTGATAGCAGAATTCTCATCAATAAAATCACCCTTCTTCAATAACTTAATCCTTCTACGGTAAGCAATTTGAACTTCTTCAGCCAAGTTGGCCAAATTAAGCATATGAGCAAACGACTTGGAAATCACAATAGAATCCCCAGCGTCAAGACCAGTTAGCATGTTCCCAAGTTCCTCCAACTTCTGAGGGTTATTCTGCCCTTCATACTCAGCAGACAGCTCATAACAATCTTGAACCTAGTCAACATCAAATTACCAAAACCAATAAGCCACATCTATGCAGTGAAGAGGAAAAAACACAAGCCAGACTTTTTGTAGGCAAAGCCAATATCCAGGTACAATTGATTTGATTTACCAAAGCATGAATAGGTATTTCACTAAAAAATTAAAGGAGCATAATGACAAGAAACACAGAACAAAGAATTCGGGATTCATAAACTCACGAAACATAGTTCAAACCACCCATTCCAGAGGGCATACATAGCCCGGATCAAGAGGATCACTAGCAATTCAAAAACTGCAGGGGAAAGCAGATTTAAATCCAAAGGAGCATAATGATTTTGAAACTTATTATTCGTTTTATATGTTAATTCGTAAATTTTATTTCTAATGATGCAGTTGAAAAATTCTTCTCTAGAGTCTCACCAAATTACCATTTTCAAATACCAAAAACCTTACCATTTCACAAAAAACAAACAGGGTTTCAGAAATCCGTCAAAATGAAGCCAAAGCTACCATCTTTTCGTCTACCATCTCATGAAAATTGAAATGGAGAATCACAAAACCATCACTATCGGGCCAAAAATAGGGTCTTGTCATAAACCCCACAAAACTAAACCTAACAAAAACTTGAAAAGTGTAGTGTGGTGGGACTGAAGGCATGGCACTTACAGTTTCTCTAATATCACCCCCATGCAAATCCTGAAGAATGTCAAGGAAGCGGTCCAGCAATAAAGCATCGTACTCAACAAGCTTGTCATCATCAGAAACCTTACTTGGTACCAGCAACCTCAACTGAGCATCAATTGAAGCCATCTTCTCTAGGTTCCTAGTGGCCATCCTCTCTCTCTCTCTCGCTCTCTCTGTATATGTATATATATGTATCACACAACAGAACCAAACACAGCAGAATACACAATTTCAGTGGCTTTGCTTTTCACTCTGTGATTGAAAAGTGTTATACGAGAGTGATGCAATAATCTGGCAAAGAAAAAGGTGTCTCACGAGAGTGATGCAATGTGGTGGCCTGAAGATCAAAAGCAGAGAATTAAGGCAACAAAGGGTAAAGAGACTGAAAGAGATCTCGTAGGATCAAAGCTAATAGTTCTTCCTCCTATGATCTCTGCACGAAAAAGATTCACAAAAAGTGTAGAACTTCAACAAAAGCCTGGACACTGACTGAGAGAGAAAGAGAAGCATGGTTTGAGCTGCAGAGGACCTTGAATTTATAGAGAAAAATTATTACCAGGTCAGTTTTTTTCCTTTTAAATTAAGCGTGTTTGATTAAAGATTTAATCAATGTTGAAATTAATGATGAAACTGTGATAACATTATCTTTTTTATCAAGTAACTGTTAATTTATTTATTAAATATTTATATCTATAATAAAGAAGAGGAAATTCTTTGTCGTATATATTTTATATTTCTATTTATTCTTAATTTTTGACTCATCCAAAATTATTTTTTGAATGCATGTTACATTTCTATCATTGTGAAAACTAAGTAAAAGAGGTAAATGTGGATACACAGGCACAATCGTGTCTGTATTTCCACTAGTATATATAAAGGGGATTTCTCATTATAATCAGTTTTTGGTGTAAACAAATTTTTTCTAATTCTACCCTTATTTAATATATCTCATTTTATTTATATAATAGAATATTTTGTCATTTCATATGAATTACTTAAAAAAAACATTTTTTTATTTTTTAAATTAATATTAATGTGCAGGTTTTTATATGACTGTCACACTCTTCCCTTAGTTCCTTATTTTAAGACAACAAAAAGAAGATACTCTCACACATTTTCACACCAAATTTCACATATAAAATAAAATAACCTTCACTTTTAATCACTCCATGCACTCCATTTTTTTCTTTTCAATTTCGACTTATCCAAAATTATTTGTATGTATGTTACATTTCTATCATCGTGAAAATTGAATAAAATATGAAAATGTGGGTACACAGATTGCGCCTGTGTTTTCACTAGTTATATATAAAGAGAATTCTTTTTTATAATTGTTTTTTGGTGTTTTCTGATTTTACCCTTATTTATTATTTCTCATTTTATTAGTACAATGAAATATTTTGTCATTTTATATGAATTACTTAAAAAATAAATTAATTTTTAATTTTTTAAATTAATGTTATGAGACAATTTTTATATGCAAACTAACTACCCACTATTCCCTTAATTCCTTATTTCAAGGCAACAACGGACAGAAAGAAAGAGAGCATATTCTCACTCTGCTCCATTCTTACATCAAATCTCACGTATCAAATAACTTTCTCTCTCTCCACTCCATTATCAATCCCTCTCTCTGCTCCATTATCAATAACTCTCTCCAGTCCATTTCAAACAATTCTTTTATTTGGTAAAAACATCATTCTTTTTGTATCTACCATCAAGTGAATCTTAAAAATTTAACGTAAACATCATCAGATTCTCCGATTACAAAACCACCAATGGAAGAAAAAAAAACTTGAAGAAGAAGAAGAGAAACTCAAAGGTTGATTAATCAATTCATCATTTTTATTTTACATATTATTTTTTGTTTTTTTAATGACTCATTCAAAATTTATTTTAAAAAGAAACTAAGAGTGTTTTTTTTAAAAAATTAGGTTAATTTGATAAATTTGAAGAGAGGGTAGAATTTTAGTAGCTGCGTCCCACTCCAATGTAATAAAATCCGTTTTTATATAATTATAATTTATAATAAATAGATATTTTAAATCTATAAATATATTATGATTAAAAAATTATACTTTAAATTTACTGCAAATATTTTAAATTATAATGTAATATTACTGTTGATATTTTTTTTTTAAATTAACGAGATTTGACTTAACAATAAAGATAAAAGATAACATATTGAAATAAATGGATAAAATCAATTTCATTCCACTCGTTTTATCTTTATATCCAAATTTTAATAGTTTCTATTAATAATCAATATATATATATATATATATATATTAAATTATTTGTAATAAATTCAAAATATACTTTTTATTATTCAAAAGTGTTTATTTCTACCATTAATAAAATGAATTTTTAACTTTTTTATATAAACCATTAATAAAAGATATTTTTTAAAATATAATTTATTTCTCTTATTGTGTTTGATATAATTTTAGTTCACTTATTTAAAATAAATATTTTTATTTTAAAAATAATTTTTCATTTGTTGTATATTTTTTCTATTCCTTACATGTTAATTAAGTAAATTGTTTTTCTCTTAAGTAAACATGTTAGGTATACAATTTATATAAATAAAAATAATATACATATAAAATTAAAATTATAAAAAAATTAAATTAAATAAAAAAATAAATTTATTTTAAAATAAAATAATAAAATATAATTTAAACAAAATATAAGATCAAAAGTATATTTAGTTTATTTTGTTCACATGAATGGAATAATGAAAAAATCTGTGGTTGAAATTAAATATTGATTTGTGTGCAAATACTCAGGGCTACATTGATGTGTGATTTTCTAATTGGAGCAATTTTTTTTTCTCTTCTTGTTTGTCAATTTAGGTCCTTTTCTCCGTAAAGATTCAGTCTGTGTCAGTACAATACATTGCTCACCTGACACGTGTTCAAAAAGAGATAGTGCAACATAAACGGAATTCTTACGGGGTAATTGTTTTTTAATGAAATGTGAGCATGTGAAAATAATTATGAATAAGGGGAAGTCGTGAGAATCTCGTATGACGTTGTGAAAAAAAAATATGAAATATAATTACCTAGAACTGAAATAGATTTTGGTATTATTTTACTTTGATTTATATTTGTTTACAATAAAATTATGTTACGTTAATACGATTCTTTTATATTTATAATTTTTTAAAAATTAACCTTATTTCGTAAAAAAAGAGAAAAAATGTTCATATAAAAAAATCAATATAAATAAAAAAAATTAAAGATAAACAAATTATTTAAAAGAAAAGAATAACTTGTTATGTTCTTAAATATATAAATAAGTGATGGTAGTGGTACCTTTAATTTAATTATTATAGTTTTACGTGAGTAACTTATTGTAGTGCACTCTTATCCAGGACATAGGTCCTTCAAGCTCAAGTCGAGCTTGACTTGGCGAAGAGGCTTTCTAGCATTTGGCGACTGATGCGACGTTTCCTCAGAGAATAGGTGAGGCGTGGTTGTCAAAGCAGCTCCTGACAAGACATCTCACCACACTAAATCTGAAACGTCCACGTGGCACGTGCATTTACGCCCAGAAAGAGTTGTTGCTTCATTTTCCCTTTTAAACATTAAAAATCCATTTCTCTTTGTAACCTTCATTTCTCAGTACTCATGCGTTTTTCAAACCTCCCCTTCACCAAAAAGCTCTCTCTTCGCACCTCTTATTTCCAATCAACCATCACACCAGGTATTTTTCCTTCCACCAATCTTTATCGTTGAATACTTACTCATCTTACCGATTGCATCGTATGAACTAGAATTTTCATTTGATCCATTTTCTTTGCCTTGAACTGTGTTCGTATCTGGTTTGTGTTTGTATTGTGTTCTAGATATAACTACAATGAATTACAATGCCATGTACCCTTGGGCCAAATAGGACCTTTTAAACGAAACCTCTACCCGTGAACGTATTAGGAATTTAAGAAAGAGTGGTTACACCTTTGGTAAGAGGCACGATAGGTTCGTAAAAATAGCAGATTGTAGGGAAGATGAGCCTGTATGTTGTGATGAATCCTCAGACACTGAAGGTCCATTCTGTTTCTTCTATGCTACCCATTTTAAGAAATTCCTTTTGTGCCTTCCTTTGTCAATTTTTTAAAAGGAATTGTTAACCGCGTGCAATGTAGCTTATGCCCAGCTACACCCGAATAACTTGGCATTCATTCGTGCCTTTACTATTTTGTGTTCACAGCTCAACATTTTGTCGACTGTGAAAGTTTTCCTTTACTTCTTTGAGGCCAAGCATTCAGGCCGCCAATTATGAGTATCCTTAAACGGTGCCCCTGGAAGAGCTTTGCTCACACTTTTCTAGTCTTACAAAACTTTCAAGGGCAAGTTCCTAAAAATATGAGCTAACAAAGGAGATCTGACCCTTCTGGATGAGTTTCCTTTATACTGGAGCCCTGAACCAAGATTCTAGAGTGCTTGGCGCCTGGACAACTTGATACGAAGCCAACAAGGAGATGACCAATGACTCAAATTACCATTCCCACTATGAGAAGTCATCTCAACTTTCAAGTGAAGACCCCACCAAGGATCTAGCAGACCTCACCAGAAGGAGAAATGAGCTTCCTTCTGGCCTTCTTAAGAATAAAATAAGTTGTAAATAAATTGGGTTCACTTTAGGGGTCCAAATAGCAATATAAGCTAGAATAGGTGCCTTTAGCATAATAGGGGGTGTAGTTATCATTTTAGCTTGTTTTTTACTTAATTTCTAAAAGAAGTGGCCTAAGGTGTGATTTTGACTTAGTCAAACCCTAAAAGCAGCCCCCTCACACATTTACCATCCTATCCTTGCTCATCTTGTTTTCCAAGACACCCATTCCTATAAATAGGGTGCCTTACTCCATGTATTTTCTTGTTGAATTTTATAGAAGAAGGAAAACTCTGCACAAATTGTGTGAGGCTAGTTTACTCTAAGCATTAGGTCTCATCTTGAGTGAGTTGAGCGTTGTCAAGTGGCGACCCTCTACACTCATCTTGGAGAAACCACACTCCAAGTAGAGTGTCCAACTCTCTTCCATCACCACAAGCATTCTTCCTTCATCTCTTCTTCCATTTCCATATGCCATTTATAATTTTTTGCTTCCTATATTTGTTTTGCTTCATCTTTTCCATTTGGTTTCCTTCATGATATCATGTTTCCTTTCATATCTTTTACATTCCGCACCACACATCATTCTCACCTTATAATATGTTTTCCTTTTTCCTTTGGAAGTGAACCTTCACACTACTTAACCACTTGGTTAAGTTCGTGTTCAGTGGGAATCTTCCCTGGATCTCACCATATAATTGTTAAAATCTCAATCATAAGTCAAGTGTCACCTCTAAAATCAACTCACATCATGTGGTATTCAGAGCAAGGTTATTTTATGCTTATTTGCTTTGAGTTGATTTCGGCACTTTACTTTATTGCACCTTTAAATTCTTGCCTTTACATTCAAGCAAATTTAAATTCAGCCTTTACTTTCTTGCCTTTTACATTTCGGCTTTCTTTTTGTTCATTAGCTTTCAATTCGCTTTTGAATTTTATTTTGTGTCTATTTTTGTTCTTACCTCTTTTTGTTTGAGTTATATGTTCTTAGTGTTTCTAGGAGTCCTTATTTGCTTCTACTTATTTTGCTTTTAATTGTGAAGGTATAAAAGTACCTACAAATTTGTTTAAGTGGAAGTATATTTAGTTCCAAACATAGATTTCAAGTGATCATTTAATTTGAATCCCAAACTTTTTGTGACAATTGGAAGTGAATGAAAAATATGCATGACAAGAATTGTGGACATCTTAATTCCATAAACCAAAAACAAGGATAAAAAAAAAACAAAAAGTTGCGCAAATATCATTTCCTTTTTCAAGACCAACATTTCTAAAAGTGGATTCATTTTATTTGGCAAATTGATTTCATCATAGTGGAATTTGATCTTTTTTCTTTTACAATTTCTAACAAAAGTAAAACTTCATAGTTAAAGGTTAAGTAAGTATCTTAGAGTCTTTTTGTGTGCTTTTTCTTGCTTGTCTTTCTTTTAAAAAAAATTGTCATCATCTCTTTTTCCAACTTGGTTTAACTTCCTTGTTTTGAGCTTTTCTTGTTTGTCATTTAAAAATTATTTAGTTTTGTTGTGGTTCTTTTGGGATAAAGTGTTAAGGGCTTTGTCTGTTTTCATTTGAGAGCTTGCAACCCCAAGTTAGACCTTCGTTGATAGGAAAAATTCTTTTTTAGTGCTTTGTTCATTTCTCCTCTTTGCTACACAATTGAGTGACTCAAATGAGGAGAGGTTATTAAATTTTTCTTTCACTAATTGTTTGTTTTCTTTGTGCAATTTTTATGGCTTTTCTTTCTTTAGGGGAATCATCCAAACCTCAATCTCCTCAAAAGGCTTTTCTTATGGGTGAGCTTGCGACAACCAAGAGATCTTTAGCCCAAAAAGAGGAAGAAATGCGGGAATTGGAGGAGAGACTTCAAAGACTTGAAATGACACCAAAAAGACAACCTAGAGGAAGGAGGTGAGAGCAAAGGAGAACTTCAAGGAGCTACAACCATTTCAGCAGCCAATAGGAAGATGAAGATTGGAGAATTCACCAATATAATGAAAGGCTCCATCAACACCATCCTTCTAAAATTTATTTTCCCTATGTAAAATTTCCTAGTTTTTGTGGGAAATGTGACCCAATATTTACCTAGGATGGGACGCTAAGGTTGAGCAAATATTCAATGTGTATGAGGTCCAAGAGGACCAAAAGGTAAAACTAGCCTCCCTAGAATTCTTAGACTATGTCATGCAATAGTGGCACCAGACTGTAATGGACATTGGGCTAAACAAAAGGCCAGTTGTGGTCTATTGGTATGATTTTAAAGAATGTATGCGCACGCGGTTTATTCCTCCTCATTATAGGAAGAAACTCTTGTTGAAGATCCAACAACTTCAACAAGGACCTGGAAGTGTAGATGAGTACTTTAAAGATCTTGAAACTACTTTGACTAAAATTGACATGCATGAAAATGAGGAGTCAAAGATAACTAGATTTGTAAGTGACTTAAGAAGAGAAATCCAAGATGTGGTAGAATTATATGAGTATTCCTCTTTAGAAAAATTGGTTACCTAGCCATCAAGGTTGAATCACAACTTTTAAAGAAAACCCATTTTAAAACTACTAATAATGATGGCTTCTATAAATCATCATGGAAGAACAAAAATCAAACTTCTTCAAAAACCTTTCCTTCCAACTTTGTAAAAGATTCCACTTACAATCCTAGAGTTTCTAAACCCTCAACTTCTACACCTAAGTCACCCACCAAAACCTAAAAATGTTTTAAATGTCTAGGTTTTGGGCACATAGCAACCAATTGTCCTTCAGAAAGAACCATGATGGTCAAAAGGGGGGTTGTCATGAGTGATCATAGCTCTCAAAGGTCTAAGTCCCCTACCTCTTCAAAAAGCCAAAGTGAGGAAGAGTGTGAGTTACCATGTGAGGGAGACTTGTTAGTGATAAGGTGCATGCTTGGTCAAATTCAAAAACCTTTTGATGAAAGGCAAAGGGAAAACATTTTTCACACAAGGTGTCTTATCAATAACAAATTGTGTTCCTTAATTGTGGATGGGGTAGTTGCACAAATGTGGCAAGTACAAGAGTGGTGGAAAAATTTGGGTTATCCACCATCTCGCAAAACCCTATAAGCTCCAATGGCTTAGTAAAGATAGGGAAATCATGGTTAATAAACAAGTCCTCATAACTTTTGCTATAGGAAAATATAAAGATGAGGTTTTATGTGATGTTGTGCCAATGGAAGCAACACATATTCTTTTGGGAAGGCCTTGCCAATATGATAGACAAGTTCTACATGATGGCCTAACCAACAAAATGTCTTTTAACTTCCAAGGGCACAAGGTTATCTTAAAACCCCTCTCTCCCAAAGAAGTTCATGAAGACCAAATAAAAATGAAAAACAAAAGAGAAAGAAAGAAAAGAAAAATCGGGTCACAAAATATCATCTTACACAACTAAATCAATCTTGTTGACTCGTGCCATTCTACAAACTGCACCTCCAAGGTGTCTTTCTTCTTTATCTTTTTCATTACCAAATAAAACTAATTACTTGACATCTTGGACAAAGGAATTTTTGGGATGAACATCAAACACCTCCTAAGGGTTTCCACCTTTTGAGAGGATTTATATCACCAAGTCCTTTCACCCCCAAATATTCTTTCCCAAAATGGCTTGTATGTAAATATTCTCCTTTTGAACTCCCCAAGCTTAAGAAACATAAGTTAGTTTCACTTCCCACACCTTGCACTCTTTTATATGTGAACAAACTAATTATGTTATCTGCAGGAGTTCTAAATTCGAGGTCGAATTCTCTCAAACTTAGGAGGTATGATACAATCCAAGCCAACAAGGAGATGACCAAGGACTCAAATTACCATTCACACTATGAGAAGTCATCTCAACTTTCAAGTGAAGACCCCGTCAAGGATCTAACAGACCTCACCAAAAGGAGAAATGGGCAAACACCAGAACACCAAATGTTCTTCCTTTTGGTCTTCTTAAGAATAAAACAAGTTGTAAATAAATTGGACTCACTTTAGGGGTTCAAATAGCAAGATAGGCTAGAATAGGTGCCTTTAGCATAATAGTGGGTGTAGTTATCATTTTAGCTTGTTTTTTTACCTAATTTCTTGAAGAAGTGGCCTAAGGTGTAGTTTTGACTTAGTTAAACCCTAAAGGCAGCCCCCTTCCACATTTACCATCCTATCCTTTCTCATCTTGTTTTCCAAGGCACACATTCCTATAAATAGGGTGTCTTACTCCATGTATGTTCATGTTGAATTTTATAGAAGAAAGAAAACTCTGCACAAATTGTGTGAGGCTAGTTTGCTCTAAGCATTAGGTCTTATCTTGAGTGAGTTGAGAGCTCTCAAGTGGCGACCCTCTACACTCATCTTGGAGAAACCACACTCCAAGTGG
>Ga0123342_1005155_pt1 | contig 19252 bp, 7 predicted proteins | sample Turbeawhitnodule_FD_89960 | JGI IMG/M metagenome (GOLD analysis project Ga0123342, IMG submission 89960) | Root nodule microbial communities of legume samples collected from Mexico - Turtle bean Mexico white nodule | ecosystem: Host-associated > Plants > Roots > Nodule | place: Mexico: Nepantla... | reverse complement strand
TTTTTTCTTTTTTTATTATTAAAAAAAGTTTTTTGGGTTAATTTTTTTTTTTTTTTTTTGATTTTGTGAGATCCCATAAATATTAGTAGGAAAAAATCACTAAATATGAAATTTTTTTAGTAATATGTACGAGTTAATCTTTAAAAAATGAATAAATAAAAACTTCTGTTACACTATTTTTTAAGTTTATTATGGGAGAAATCTATTTTTGATTTCCTTGAATAAGTATGAGTAGAATGAAAATAGAGTTGATAGTTTTCTGTTTTTCTACTCCTGGACTAAAACTAAATTTTGAAACGTGTGAATACATGTACTAATAATACATTTATGCAAATACGTTATTAGAACAAATAATCAAAGAAAAAAAAATTTGTTTAACAGATTTGAAAATAATTTGGGAGTTAGAGGAGTGAGGAAATACATTAGAATATAACATCATTTGGGAGATTAGAGATGAGAAAAATAAAAAATTTGGGAAGATAAGAGGGTAGATAATGAAAATTTAAAGTTAACTTCTCAAGATTATTTTCCTTATCTACTTGCAAAGAAGCTAAGTTAAATAAGCTAGAAGTTGGAGCAATAATATGCGGAGTTGAAAGTTGGAGTGAAGGAGAAATTTGTTTGATTAGAAAACGAATAAAGTATTTTAGCTAATGCAACAATTATTAGAGGGTAAATGATTGATTAAGGAATGAGAGAATAAGTGGTTGTGGAAGAAAGGAGAATCTTTTCCCTACACGGTAAAATAAGATATACTATATTAAGGAACATGATAAGTGGTGAAATATGACAATATATGAATTTTTGGAAGGTCAAGGCTTTAACTTCAACACATGTAGTAGCTTGAAGGGTGCTACAAAATAGAGTAGCAACAAAAGATAATTTGCTTAGGTGAGGGATGATCATGGATAGTACAATATGTGTAATGTATGGTGAGAAAAATGAAAACAACTAGCCATTTGTTCTTTACCTATATGATAGCTTGGTTAAAATGAAGTAGGTGTTTATCTATGGATCGATGAGGTTAATCACTATTGCTCAAAATCATACTCTATGCATTTTAGACCGTCTAAGTTGTCATTATCTTCAAATAGAGTGTGAGGATGTATGTGGGTTGCTCTAATAGGAAGGATTTGAAAATAAAGGAATAATGTTATTTCTAAGAAGGATAAAATAGATCACTTAGAGATATACATAATGACTCAATTAAAGATATGGTTGTGGATTACATGTAAAGAGCATTTAACAAATTTTACATATTCTGAATGGTGTATTGATTCAATGACTTTTTGAAATTTTTAAGAAAGAAATGATTTATAATTTACAATACTAACTATTTCTTGAATATGCAGGTTGGATCCTTTGTTTTTAGAAGTCTCAGACTTTGTATATTGGAATGTTGGTTTCATAGTTTTTTCGTATACTTGATCGTTTAACAATATAAAATATTTTACACTTTTGGAATGATGGTTCGTAAGTCGCAAAGATTGATTTAGGATTTTTTTGGGATTTTTAGGCTGATAGAAGTGAATGTGTTTTTGTGGACAACCATATACCATGTGGTAGTTGCTCTTGCTAATTTTGGTGTTAGAGGGTAGGTAGATTAAGGGATTTTGTTCTTGTAAATTTTGGTGACAATTTTGTCCAATTTTTTTTGTATATAAGTTTAGATATTTCTAATGTCTAAATTTATTATTTTATTCTTTATTAATAAAAAAAAATATTTTTATATTAATATATCACCGAACCAATTAAAACATTGATTTAAGAGTCAATGATTTATACATATTTAACTAGAATTAAATCAATATTAATAAAATAATAAGAAAATTACGCCTAAAGTAGTGTCAAACATCATAATATCGTAACTTAAATTAGAAACTAAAAAAATAACATAATTTTATAATTAAAAGTGAAATAAAATGTATTATAATTAACACTTAAGTCGAAATTTCAATAATATATACAAATATTTACTAATAATAACATGTTTATTGAATAAAAAATAATAACTAATTTAGATTAATTTTAATTTTAAAGAATAAAAAATGTGTTGTGTTGCACATTTTTTTTATTGATTTACTGTAAACTTTTTTTTTTGGTCTTTTTTCATTCTTTCCATTTTTCTTTATCAATCTTCTAGTTCTTTACCAAAAAAAAAAATCTTATATTTGAATATTATTTGGTTAGTTCACTAGTTTTCTTGTCTGACCAAGTACTTTTGAAACAAAAGGTGCATGCATGTTGGAGTTAAATTGTTGGATTCTTTCCCATTTCTGTCCCAGATTTGTTTGTACATCTGAAAGTTAATGCTTTTTTTTTTTTTATCAGCAATAATGCTTTTGTTGAAGTTGCCATTAACTGCAAAATCACCAGTGTTGCTAGTCACTTAAAAACTCCAATGTTTATTTCCCTTTTTTTTTTCTTTTTTTTTTTCTGGAACAAACATTTCATATAAAAGATACAACTAGTACCATGAAAGAATATACGTATACATATAAAATTGTAAAAAAAATAAATTTTGATTATTTCCATTATTTTATGAAAAGTTGGTTTATATACTTGGTACATAGTTAAATAATATTATTTCTCTTCCATTACTTTGTTATATATGAAAAGAAAACTCTGGAATTTTTTTTTCTATAATATTTTTAAATATACTATCTTTTGTAAATGCAAGATTCCATAGTTTATAATTCAATTTCTTACTCGTGAAAACAAAATTATAACTGAAGGAAAATTTGCCTACAGACAAAAAATTAAACATGTTAAATCTGAATTAATTAAGAACCAATTTCTGAATGGGAAACCACTATTGATGATAAATAAATAAATTATAGAGATATATATTATATCGCTTAATTCAGTGGATCCACGTGCTAATTGAATTGAATATAGGTGAAAAGATGATGGCATTTGTGGTCCAAACCTTAATTTTCGACATCAATACCCTTCAAGCTTCAAAGTTTAAAGTTAAGGAATTCAAAGGACAATTCTCATATAGGGTCTTACCTATATAGACAAAGTGCACATATCCATCATGGTCTTACGTTAGGTTCATGCATATGTTTGTGAGAATGCTATTTAAATTATATTTAAACATAAAAAGTTCATCCAAGTACCAAACCCTTTTTCCTTTAGGTGGATAAATGGTGGGTTCTCCTGCCATTTAAACCTCATTTCTTGTTGCTTTCTCTTTATTATTATTAAAATCTTTTATTTTTTATTTTTCTTATCCTATAAATAAGTAGCAAGAAAGAAATTTCCTGGATTAATTAACAAGTCTATATTAAATAAGACATTAATGTTTTTAATCATTACCTATATGTTAATTTTTTCTAATGATATTATTTTTCCTCACATGACAAGAAAATCATTAAATAGCAATCAAATTTAAAGACAAAAAATAATTAGTCACTGTATTAATTAAATTAAATATTATTTTAGAGACTCAAAATTTATTGATTTTTTTAATCGTCAATCAATAAACTGAATAAAAAGGGAACACAGAGGGGTGTTCCAACCCTTTTACAAAAAAAAGATATCATACAACTTCTCTAAGAATCCTACAACGAATACCACCCTGCTTAGACAAGCTTTTGGGACAGATGCCCGACTTCTCAAACCATATGAAAAATCAACGATTTGCTACCATTTTAATACAAGTAATTGGGCATTGGGCCCAATGAGAGAAAGAAAAAGACACTCTTGGAACCTTGTTTTTTAATCAAGCCCACGACTGCACTTGAGTCAAAGAAAAGATTTTGCTTGCATCCACTTTTGCTTGGTTAAACACTATCTCATTCATGTGTTTCCAAATGCACCAAATGATGGACACTCACACTCCTTTCCACAACTTATTACCTTCTCTGCTGAACCAAGTACAATGAAATTATTCGAAGTGTTCCTATAAAGCAAAGTGGTTTTAGATGTAACTCCTATCCATTTACTGCATGAATTCCAAACAACATTCGTAATCGAACAAGATATCAGGAGATGGGAAGCCGTTTCCTCCTTGCTCTCGCATAAAGCGCACAGAGAATCCATAAGATGTACCGACCTTCTAAGCAGGTTTTGCTTTGTAGCAATCTTGTCTTGCAATGCCCTCCAAGCAAAGCATTATGCTGATGGTGGAATCAATAGGCCCCACAGGACTATGTGCATAACACTATAAGCACCTGAGGTTGGATTAGAGAAGATTTCATATGCATATTTGATAGAATACTTACAAGTTTGCGGGTCTCTCCATAGCTATTTGTCGTCCCAACCTGATTTCAAGGTTTGACCTTCCAACACAGATTTGAATTCATCTACTTGGGACTTCTCTCACTCAAACCATTCTCTTCTCCACCTGAATTCCCAACTCCAGATGTCATTATGCCATTTAATAAAGCAACATAGGAGGCTGTCAATAGAGAGGGAATTATTAAACAACCTTGGAAATCTGACTTTCAGTTGACAATTATCCACCCAAACGTCTTCCCATAACTTGATTTTTTCACCGGACCCTACTGCCCATTCCAAATTAGAATCAAACCAGTTGATGCCCTGCCCAGCCTCACACGCCTTGTTTAGGTCACACCACCATCTAGATGCTTGCCTCAACGTTTTAGATTCACAAAGATTCCTCCATGAGTTGTATTTCGAATCTAGGATATCTTTCCATAGTTGTTCTTAGTAGACCTAAATCTCCATTTCCATTTACCAAGTAAAGCTTTGTTGAAAGAATCTAACTGCATGATACCTAACCCTCCCTCCGCTTTAGGCTTGCATATATCATCCCATTTAATCCAAACAATTTTCCTTCCCTCAGAATCCTAAGCCCATAAGAACTTGCATTGAATCTTTGTAATCTTCTTGCATATAGAGGATGAAACTTTGAAGAACGAAAGATAATATAGAGGAATAGCATTTAACACTGAACGAAACGAAGGATAAACTTTCACCTTTCTCGGTTGATAGCCTCTTCATAAACTTTTAATCACCGGGTCCCAAAAAGAAGCTTTAGAAGAATTTCCCATGATAGGCAAACCAAGATAGACAAACGGAATATTCATAATATTGCAATTTAGTATCTTAGAAAACATTTATAGCACATTACTATCCACTCCAAGGGCACCAATTTTGCTCTTAAAGGAAGTTAATTCTAAGCCCAAAGCAAATTTCGAAAAGTCTGAGCATAGCTTTAACAACACGAATATTTTGGATATTCGACTCACACAATATCAAAGGGTCATCTGCAAATTGAAGAAGCTTTGCCTCCACATTTTTGGCACCGACTTTTGGTCTAGAGAACAACTCCTTTCTAGCGGCTTGATTCACCAAACCTGAAAGACCTTGAGCTACGATTAGAAAAAGGAACGATGCAATTGGGTTCCCTTTCCTGAGACCTCTAGTCGGTTTGAATTCCTTAGATGGACTTCCATTAACTAAAATAGAAATAGATGAGGATTCAAGACACTCTTTGATCCAATGCACTCATTTACCACAAAAGCCCATCCTAGCCAACATGTAAAACAAGAACTCTCAACTGACAGAGTCATCCGCTTTTTCGAAGTCAATCTTTATAATCAGCCGCTCTTCTTTTTCCTCTTCAATTTATCCGTTAACTCATTAACAACTAGAAAACTGTCTAACAAACCTCTTTGGGATAAAAAAAAGTCGACTGCGAAGAGTCAATCAAATTATTAAGAACTTTCTTTATTCTAAAAGACAAAATCTTGGAAATAGCCTTGTAGATGATTTCGACCAAAGAAATGGGTCTATATTCATCCAGAGATTGAGGGTTGGAAGATTTAGGAAAAAGAGAGATGAAGGAAGAGTTACAACCTTTTGGAAAACAACTGTTGGTATGGAAACCCTATATTACCTCAACAAAATCCTTTCTGATGATTTGCTAATTTTTCTTGATGAAGCTAAAACTTACCCCATCCGAACCTGGTCTTTTATCGCTCTTGCACTCCCAAACAACTTCCTTGATTTCTAATTCCTCTAAAAGTGCCATCAACATACAATTCTCATAATTCGTTACCTTTTGAAACGAGATATTATCCAATCTGACCCCAAAATCTTTGAGAGTAGACATCCTGTTACAAAAGAACTTTAAAACTTCATATTTTACAATGTTTGGTTCTTCGATCCACTTATCCTGGTAGAACACTCCATTAATTCCAATTTTCCTTCTTCTCCATGTAATCATAGCGTGGAAAAATTAGAATTTGAGTCCCCGTGCTTAAACCATCGAGACTTGGAATTTTGTTGGAGAAGAGATTATCTCATGTTGATGTGACTTTAGATATCCAAACGAGCCTCATTCTCAAAATTAGTAAGAATGTTGTTGTCGTCCTTCTGATCTAGCACCTGAAGTTTATACAAAAGCTCTTTCCTTACCGACTCAGTATGATAAAAAAACCTCTTTATTTCATGCCCTTAGGTCACTTTTAAGCATTTTGAACTTATCTGTTAGGTCCAAAACCTTATTACCTTGCCCACATACTTCTCCCACTTTTTTTGCACAAAGTCGCTGAACCTCTTATCCTCCTGCCATATGTCTAGAAATCTGAAAGGTTTAGGTCCCCATTCCACCACGTGTGTTTTCAGAATTAAGGTGCAATGATCTGATACTTGCCGGCCTAAAACATATTGTTTACTTCCTGGCTAGGTTTGTAACCACTAATTAGGGACTAAAAATCTGTCAATCCTGCTCTTTGTCTTACCATTTGGTGTGTACCAAGTGTACTTTCTCCCTACGCATGGAATATCTAACAACTTCATCCCCTCAATGAAATTATTGAAACCGGATATCTCTTCTACGCTCTTCCTTCTTCTTGATTGTGTTAAAATCACCAAGGATACACCAGGATTTGCAAGTCTCATTCTCTCTTAACTTTTCTAGCTCCATCCATAAACTGATTTTATCCTTGATGTTGCATGACAAATACACATTCAGAATGACAACGGGGATATTCTTATCCAAACATTTGCCAAAGACGATCACAAAGTGTTTACTAGAAATGTGTCTAGAACATTGAATAGAACTACTATGCCAAACAATGAGAATCCCTCCATAACCGTTCAATGCTTCACTATGAACAAAGTCGATGTCGTTATCCTCCCATAACTGATAACATTTTTGTTTGTTGATTTTAGATAACTTGGTTTCTTGAGTATAAAGCATATTGATCTCTTCCAATTTAGTAAGCTCTTTTAAATACCTCAAATTTACCAGATTCCCCAACCCTTTAGAATTCATGGATGAAATGATCAGAAATCTTGGAAAGCCCCCTCCCCAACCCCTTTAAGTTTTTGTTTTTTGTTTTTGTCTTCAAGTTCTTCTAACCTGACCAAAAGCTTTTTTTCCTCCCCTTCAAGGGTAACCCCAACCATTGATAGTATAGGCACCCTTTATATAGGAAGGAGTGACTTGGAGGACAAGATTAGTGAGGGGTAGAAAAGGAAAGGGAGAGGGGTTACCTAGGGTGTTGACCATGGTCAAAACTGCACCTTTGGCATAACTTATAGAAACCCTAATTCTAGGTGCATGTGTCATGAAAAGTGGGCTTGGAGCAAGCCCATTTTGCTAAGTACACTCCTATTTATGCTATGTAAACCTACTCTAGATTACTCTTCTATTTAGACCCCTAAAGTGAGCCCAATTTATTTACAAACATTTTGTCTTGTAAGAATACCAGAAGAAAGAACATCTGATTGTCTGATTTATGCCCAATTCTTCTTCTGTCGTGGTCCTTTTGATATTTGGTGGGGCCTTGTCTTGGATGCTGAGATGGCTTACAAAGTGTGAAATGTCTCTTGTGTCCTTGGTCATCTTCTTGGCTATTTGAGTTGTATCATTAGGTGCTTTGTTTTTTTTTTTAGTTCTCAAGGATATGTGTGATTGTTCTATATAAGGGTTGGATCACCTCTGAAGTGGTTCATATTTATTTATTCTTTCTTGCTGATAAAGAAAATAAAAAAAATAATATAATATAATATTAATAAAATAAATTATAAATAAAAGTAATAATAAAATAAAAAATAAAAATTGAATAGTAAAAAATTTAAATATTAATAAAATATTAAAATAATCAATATAATTAAAAATAATTATATTAATATGAATAATAAAATTACAAAAATAATATTATATAAAGGAAAATAATAATACATTTTTAAAACATTAATAATATTAATATTAAAAAGTAAAAATAATAATAAAATCTTAAATTAATAATAATAATATATAAAAATAATAATAATAATATATAAAAATAATAATAAAATTATAAATAACAATTATAATTATAAAATTATAAAATAATAATTAAAGTAAGAGTAGTAAAAATACAAAATAAATAATTAAAATAAATTTATAAAATAATAATAGTAATATCGATGATTATAATTTAGGTTTAATTTTTATTTTATTTTATATATTTTGTTATACATTTTTATACGTATTGATAATGTGAGATAATTCATGTATTTTTTTTTCAGTCAAGTTTACAAATCATTATATCTTTTTATGTTTAACATTTATTTTTAACAATTTTTCATAATATTAGATAATTCATATTTTTTTTCCACTAAGTTCACATATATCATAGTGGGAATAATATTTTAACTACATCGTGAAGGGTGATGAAATAAATGAGATCATCTTTAAAAACAATAATGTAGATGAAGAAGAAAGTTTTAGTAAAACATTCCTGAAATTTTCATGATTAATCTTTGTCATGGATACTAAAGTGAAACTTTGATTGTAATTGAAAAACAATACTAAAAACATGTATTAAACCATATGAGATTTTTCCGTAACCAAATACATGTTCACTTTTGTCTAAAAAAAAATACTTTGTTGAATTCAAGATATTTTTTTCCGTTTTATTGGTTTCAGGAAGGTGTGGGGATCTTCAAATATCAATTTTTATGTCAATTTTGCTTTTAAATGAGGTGTGCATAATAATAAATAATATTGTTGATGTCAAATATGGAACTTTTCATGTATGTTATCATTGTTTTTTGCTTTTTTAATGAACAATATCAACAATTTGAAAGGTAGTAAAAACAATTTTGAGTCCAAAATGTTGTAAAGGAAATATGTTTTTTTATGTAACAGTATTTTGCGATTGATTATAGGATTCTTATAATCTTATACCTTAAGAAAAATAAAATTAAATAAGAAGAAAAGGTATAAAAATAAGAATAATAAGCTACTTTAATAGTTTTTTTTATTAATATTTATGGTCATAAAGATTATGTTGTCAGATAATTTAGAAACACATGACATCATATGACAATTTTTATCATGAAAATAATGAGATTCATATGAAAAATATATTATTAGAGAAAGTTATAGAGAAAACATTGATTAATTCACATTTCCTAATTCAAGAATGAATTAACATTATAATAAGTATTATTCTTACAACTCTACAAAATTGGATTAATACTAAGTAGAATGGAGCAAATAACTAATGAAGTTTTATGATAAAATACTTCTCCCTCCTAATAAATTACTTATCACAATTTAATCATCTCTAACGCACAAAAGAAAAAAGGTAAAACATGGAAAAGTTAAAAGGTTCGAGTTTGAAGATTTATTGCACTACAAGTAAATCAATAAATAAAAACTAATTTTGGAGACGAAAAATAATTAGTTACTACATTGACATAAATTATATATTATTTTAGACTAAAAACTATATTGATATCTAAAGTAGTTTTTATTATTAATAAAAAATTTATAAATTAGTTTCTTAATTAATATCTAATTAAAAGTTACTAGAGACTTTCGAAGAAAAGGGAAAGAGGGGAGAAAGGAGAAAATTTTTAGAATCACACTTTGTGTTGAATATCTTTACAATTTTTTTTTTTGTTACATCAACTCAATAAGTGTTGGTTAGGCCGGCGCTCCAATCCAAAATAAACAAAGTGTTGATCAAGTCAACTCTACAGTATAAATAATTTATTTTTTCCTCAAGTAATCCCATAAAACAATTTTTAGTATTTTATTTGAATTATTATTTTTAAATATTTTTTTTTATGTCGGCTAATCGAAGCTACACTTTAATTATTTATTAACTAGTTAAACCTTAATGTTCACTTTTGCATTCCAATCCCTATTGCAAAAAAACTCTTAGACAATAGTGTTTCAAAACGGAGCCTATACTATTGACTTATTAGACAACAATTCAAAATTGTAGTGTATAAAGACACATCTAAACGATAGTTATTTTGAGCAATCGTCGACTATAACTTACATCAAATATGGTCAAAGTATACCTAAATAAGGGTATAGACTACGATTTTATATATTTGTGACCTTTATTTTTTCAAATGATCCCATAATAGACGGTGGTTTTGGCCAAAACTATCGTCCATAGTATCTTATAAATGACGATTTTGGTAACAAGCACCGTCCATTATGGTATTTTTTTAGTTCATTTTGTTTTATGTGTTTCCTCCTCTTAATTAACCTGTTTATTTGAAAATCCAACCAAATATAGATTCAAACAAATACAATTTTTTCCACACTTTTAAATTTATTATAATTATTTATTTTAACCATAATTAACGTCAGTTTAAATTTATTTTAAACCACTAAATTTTTTAAAATTAATTTAATGTTATTTTAGAATCGATTTTAAAAGTGTTCTACTTATGATCACTTAAACTTTTAAAATTAATTTAATATTATTTTAGAGTTGCCTTAATCCACTTATCCTACTTATGATCAACACCTTTTTGTGGTGACTATTAACTAACAATTTTAGTGATAAGTTAATGCATTAAAACATGTAAAAATTTCTGCCATGACTCTACCAATTTGGTGTTGTATATCATTATTAACTTTATAATATTCTCTATTTGTTTCGCTACAAGAAAGTTATGAAATAGAAACTAATTTTAGAGACAAATAAATTAATTGCTATAATGACTAAATTAGAGACTATTATAGACACTAAAAAAAAATTAGTTTCTAAATTTGTTTCTATTACTGTTAAATGGTTTCTAAATTAGTATCTAATTAGCAACCAAGATTTTTGCTACCAAATTTAGAATCTAAATAATTGGTAGTTAAAACTTTGGTAGCTAATTAGATACCAATTTAGAAACCATTTAACAATAATATAAACTAGTTTATAAACCATTTTTTTATTTCTAAAATAGTCTGTAATTTAATCACTATAACAACTAATTATTTTTTGTCTATAAAATTAGTTTATATTTTATGATTTTCTTGTAATGTTTTAAGCCACCACTCTTTATAATCCTTGTCCTCAGTAATACTTTCAATATTCTTTCCTCTAACTCTTTCAACTTCTCAAAACTTAAAACTTGTAGAATCTTCAATTTTTTCTCCAACTCATTTAGTCTCTTGTATGCATGTACTTTATTTATTTTTTATTTGAAAATTTCCTATTAAGCCTCACTATGAAATCTAATACCTACTTCAACAATCATTTACTATTACATAAAAAATTACTATATAAGAAAAAGGAATACAAACCAGTATAGGAACTAAACCAAGATCCTTACAAAGAAAAAAAAAACAAAAAACCTAAGGAAAGCAAAATATAAAAATTTTACACCTATTATAAAAGAAATCCAGATAAACACTAGTAGGAGGTTAAGTACAATGTCAGACCAATCAAGCTAATGAAGAAACTCGAATTGGCTAATTTATCTGCACAATAGTTTCCTTCTAAATTTATAAGAGACTTTAAAATCAACGCTGGAACAGAAACCAATACATTTATTTCATCTATTCCAGAGTGAAAAAAAGTATTTTTAAAAACATGACGAAGCATAACCATTTTAAATGTCAAAATGTTTTGCCATGATTAAAGATTTGAAAGTTAGTAGTTACCTAATAGTTTGTGGCGTAGAGTTGCATGCACAAATCTCAAACAAAATGATGTACAGTGATGTTCTTGTTATAGGTCCTTGAAACGTCGCTGATGATGTTACCCAATGAAGAGACAAAGTTAACGGGCAAGGGTTCATGGTAACGTGAGTTAGTTTTCTACTTTATTTTGGGCACATAAATATGGTGCATATTTGCAATGAAAACCCTCCACATGTAAATGAAAGTTACTATGGTCCCCTTGTTCTCAGATTTAAGCCTCTCTCATTTGAGGCTGACCTTATTGGCAAAGAGAAAGTTTGCATGAACAACAAAGGGTAGTTGCTCGTGTTGTTGTTAGTATTAAAGGAGATATCAAAGGACGTGCCCAGAATGAAGGCCCACTTTCACTTTCAGATCGTTGCAAATTTAAATCTCTCATATTTTACCTTCATTATCTTTACCACTTCTTTCACTATGAGAGAGAAACAATCAGAATGTGACGTATCATGGGGATGGCAAAGAATGCTCTAGATTTTATAATTGTCAAAGAATAAAAAGCACTGGATAGATACATATATAGAAAAACAATGAGACCATAGAAATAAAGCCACTCATATTTCATTGGATCTATTCTGGATGTGAAATTTTATTAATATTAACATGTAACTACCTTTTAGGTGTTTTTTTTTACCTTCTTACTTAACCTTAAGATCTGTTATGGCCATAGTAAATAATCGAAAACATGTTTGGTAAAACCCCCCATAATTAACATGAAGAAAACAAGCTACGACGACAAACACTATTAAAATATGTTTGAATGAATTTTCAAAAATATTTTTAAGAGAAAAAATGGAAAGGAAAAATTAATAATTTTTTTAAATTTAAATTCATCTCATACACTCATGTTAATTTTATAGATATTCCTTCATACTAACTTTTCCAACATTAAATATTTAATTTGTATATAAATTAATTTTATTTAATTTTTTTTCTTGTCTTATAATGATTATAAAAAAATTATTTAGAAATATTTTTTTATCAGCAATATAGAATTTATTCTTTAATAAAGAAGCACCAGAATTGCTCTAACCCATATAAATACTTAAATAAAAAGGAAAAGAAACTTAATATATATATTATTTTTCCTTTTTTGTTTATGACCCAGGATACATTTTTGGAGAATTTGAATTAATATGCATGAGTGGATACTTTTGAGTAAAGAATAAATAATAATGTGAAAAAATTGTGATAGTTATGTGGACAACTTATTTGTCATTGAATCCTTTTTACTCATGATTGGATTAAGCTTTTAGGTTGAAAAAAATATCATTCCTTTTAACAATCAATGGTTGAGTTTCTTTATATGTGTGTGTGTTGAAAAGGCTTTTTCACAACACAGTACTTGTGACTCAACATCATAAAAAAAAAACTGTGTTTTGAATAAAATAATCCCAAGACATAATAAATAAACCAGTCAACCACCAACCTCTTGTAGCTGTCTAAAATTCTGAAAATCAATTTGCACCTTTCTACGTTGACGAAAGACGTGTGTGGCTCAAATTAATTTAAGTATATACAAGAATCACACTGCAAGATTACAAAAACCAGTTGCAAAATATCGTAACAAAAGTCATATCATCAATTTCACTTTCAAATAGGTCACCAAGATCTTAATTTTATAGAACAACTCATATTCATATATCTATGTATTTTAAAGTTGTGAATCAAACAAAGTCCATAAATTACGAGAAATCTAAAGATGGATTATTTGATTAAAAATTAATATATATTATTATTATTATATATATAATATTAATTGAAGTTATAAAAATTGTAGTACAGTAGAAAGGTTCATACTTGAGGATCAGAAATGGATCAAACTGCAATTTGGAAATAACTGCACGTATTCAGCTTTTAGCCTAAACATTCATATAGTTACTTCTCTAGAGAATATCAAATATTAAAAATAATGAAATGATCATATTCATGTTTATTTTAAACTGCAGAGGTTCTTAATCTCTAAACTATTATATGAATTTTCAAGAGTCCATCAGTTACTGGTATCTTTATTACAAAATGGACAATAGTGGAGTGTTCAAGTAGAATGTACAAATAGAACTACTATTTAATTTCTTTTATCTGAAAAAATTAGTACCTTAAAGTCTTACTAATGAGTTTTAATTAAGTATAGTTACTATTGAAACAAGAAAAACTTTTGTCATATCTATAGATACACCTTTTCTTTTCAGACACTATTCAAATCTAAAAACTTTATTTATAATACCATGGTCCTTACTTCCTAGAAGAATAATCTGGGTTAGGGAACCACTTTTTAATATTTTTAACATAATTATACTGTAAGGTGAAATAACTATTCAACTAGGCTACAGATCAGATCGTTATAAGATCTTTATCAAATGATGAAAAATAATCTTGAAATTAAATCACATTATTAAATAATAATTAAATTTAAAGAAAAAAAATAATCGTTATAAGATCTTTATCAAATGATGCAAAATAATCTTGAAATTAAATCACATTATTACTAAAAAATTATTAAATAATAATTAAATTTAAAGAAAAAAAATAATTAGTTACTTAATTAAATTAAATATTAATTTAGAAACTAAAAAATTATTTATATTTACAGTAGTTTTTATTATTAATAAAAATTTATAAAATGATTTAAAAATTGGTATCTAAATTAATTATTTTTTTTATCAGCAAGAAACAAATAATTAAACCGACCACTTAAGAAGTGGTCAAATCCTCCTACAAAGCAAGATATACAAAAGCATCTTTCTCCATACTCAAACAACAACCCAAAAGATTTGTCTAGTGCCTATCCCTACACTACCAACTAAATACAACAGTAAGATCAAGGACCAACCCCGCCACCCTAATAGTAACTTTAAATTGAATGTATACATACTAGGGGTTCAAGATACCAATCAAAGAACGAGAAACTCACAGATTGTACCTTTGAAGAGACCCAAGATCAAACCTTAATCTGTGACAAGGAAAAAACTTTAGAATGATCCACCACTCCTCTTTTAAATAAGCAATTATTTTTGTGTATCTTCAAATCTCACTAACCAACGCGATCCAAATATTACCCATAATCATATTAACTGAAGTAGATGCACTAAGAATTTTAAATTGCTCAAAATGTGATCTATGAACAAGAGGATCAACTAACCTCACTCCTAATCATAACAGAGATTCCACACTAGTCAAGCGACTCTGCAACCAAAAAACAAATGACTTGTTGACTCCTCTCACACCCTGCACAAGCAGCAAATGTTGCTCTTGACCCCAACCCCTCTTCTTTCCAGATTTACCTTAGAAGCAATCTTGTTTTCAATCACCCTCCAAACTGTGACATGAGCTGAAGGAAGAGCCTTAATCTTCCAAAAGAAATTGTACATCCATATATTTTCCTCGACTCCCTCACCCCTTAATAAACCGTAAGTAGGCTTGACTGAAAACACTGTTGTCTCGCTATCTTTCCAAACCCATTTGTCCATAGTCTTCAACTCGAGCCTCTTATTACAAATCACCTAAAAAAGCTGACTTACTTGATCTTCCTCCCAAGCAAAAAAAATCTCTTCTCCAAATTAAATTTCACACCCATACACCATTAACCCAATCTCCACAATCAAATAGATTTGCCTCCTTAGAAGCAGACAAAGAAAAGAGCCTCGGGAATCTACTTTTCAAGACTCCGGAGTCTACCCAATTGTCTTCCCAAAACAGAATGTTCTTCCCCTTTCCAACCTCCCAAAAGAAATGATCTTCAAACTTCCTTCCCCACTCCTTAGACTTCTAGACCTTCATTAAATCTATCCACCACAACGAAACTTTGTTATTTTTGTCCCGCTGTTCATTTAGATTTCTCCATCCTCCATACTTAGACTCAATGATCTCTCTCCACAACCCCCCTTGTCCACATATAGGCGTCAAATCCATTTTCCCAATATGGCCAAATTAAACAACCTAACATTAATAATGCCAAAACAGCCCGCTTCCCGGGACATACAAACCTTATCCCAAGAAGCCCATGTAATCTTTCTCCCTTCAGACCCCAACCCCAAAAAAATTCCTCTGCAAACTCACTATCTTCTTCAGCATTATAGACAACAACTTGAATAGAGAGAGATAAAACAAAGGTATGGATGAAAAAACAGACTTAATCAAGCAATTCCTCCCAACCATCGATATTTATCTGCCCTTCCACCTACCTAACCTACTTTTTATTATGTTGACCACTTCGTCCCAAAACTCGCCCCTCTTATGACATCCCCCTACAGGCATCCCCAAATATTTAAAGGGTTTTTTTCATCACATCACAATTTAATAAAGGGGGTTTTCATCACATCACTATTTAATAAAGGGGGTTTTCATCACATCACAATTTAATATTGTCACAAAACGGAGAATCATGATCTGATTAACCCCAACCCCGCCAATTCAACTCTTGAGAAAAATCACCTTAAGACCAGATGCCAACTCAAAGCAGTTCAAATAACCTTTATGTTAAACACACTTTTGATATTTGTTTTGCAAAAAAAATAAGGTGTCATCAGCATACTGAAGCATGTTTACTTTAATCGACTTTTTCCCGATCTCCAAGCACTCAACCAAGTCTTTCTCAATCACAATCCTAGACACCCCAGCTAGGCCTTCAACCACTATAAGGAACAAGAACAGAGCTAAAGGATCACCTTGCCTCAGACCCTTCTTCGGGTTAAACTCCTTAGTGGGACTCCCGTTTACGAGAATTGACATCAAAGTTGATTCCAAACAAGCTTTAATCCAAGAGACCCACTTTTCACAAAAGCAAAGTCTGCCTAACATGTAATAAATGAAATCCCATCTCACAGATTCATATGCCTTCTCGTAATCCACCTTGAACATTATCTCTTCATCTCTTCTAAGACTTCGTTGGCAAGTAAAACACTATTCAAAAGCCCCCTCCCTTCAACAAAAGCAGATTTCCTAACGTCGCTGACTTTACTAATAACCTTTTTCAACTAGATAGCCAAAATCTTCAAAATGATTTTGTACACAAACCCTACCAGCGAGATGGGTCTATAATCGCTAAGCTGTTGCGGGTTATCGGACTTAGGAATCAAACATATAAAAGATGTATTTGACTCCTTAGGCCACTTACCATTGTCCATAAAATCATTTACCGCCGAAACAACATCTTCCTTAAGACAAACCCATCATAATTTAATGAAACTGAAGATGAATCCATCAGGACCCGGACTCTTCGAGCTATCACAATTCCAAGTTGCATTCTTAACCTTCTTATTAGAAACAACTCCAACCAGCGACGCATTATCTTGATCAGATATGAAATTAAAGCGAACATTGTCCAACCTAACCTAGGGCTCTGACGACCCATCAAATATGACTTTGAAGAACTCTCTGACCTTAATCTTAAGCACCTCCTTATCTTCACTCCACTGACCGTTCACTTCTACCCTATTAATCCCAATTCTCATTCTCATCCACTTCATAGACGAATGGAAGAATTTTGTATTTAAATCACCTTGTTTCAACCACTTAAAACGTGTTTTTTGATGCAAGACCGCTTCTTGTTTGAATAAATTTCGATTTTGTTCAGCCAACAAAAGTCTCATCTCCTCCCTTCCAAACTCATCTAAATCATTTTCATCATCTCTTGCATCCAATTCTTGAATCTTCTTTTGTATTATTTCCCCTGCTTGATTAACGTTTCCGAAGATCTCTCTATTCCAAATCTTCAAATTTGAGCTACTAATATTTTAGATTCTAAATTAGTTTCTAAAAGATTAATAGAGACTAATTTAAAATATAAAGTAGTAAGTAACTAAAATCTTGGTAGCTAATAATTAAATACTAATTTTGTAAATTTTTATTAATAATAGAAACTACTTTAGATATTAATAATTTTTTTAGTTTATAAAATGGTCTTTAATTTAGTTAAATTAATTATTTCATTTTTAAAAATATTTTTATTTAATAATTTTTTTATAGCATATACTATGATAATTGTTAAAAGATAGTTATCATATGTATCTCAAGCCAACAACAACCGTTCTTAAAAAACCGTCATAGTAAGGTTTTTAAGACATTGTAAAACAATATTTTTTGTTTGTTTTTTTATCTTTATTGCTCCTCTTCCCACCGCGGACCGCGCGAACCTCGTTGCGCCCGCCGCGACCACCGCAGACCGCGCGACTGCCGCACCTGCCGTCTAGGGACCAGTTGCTCCTGCCGTCCAGGGACCAGTCTCTTCCGATCCGCATCTCCGTGCCTTTGAGCTGCGTCATTGTTCCCACCGTGCCCTCCGATCGCGACCGCCGCACCTTTTGAGGTTAGTATATTTTTATCTATTATTAACTATAATTTGAAAGTGTTTGTCTTGAGTTAAGTATTGATTTTATATATCGAACATACTGATTCTGAGTCCGAAGGTGTTCGACCTTCGGCACTTTTGATTTAACTTTCAATGATTATATTGAATGCGCATTGGTTCTGAGTCCGGAGGTATTCGACCTTCCGCAATTTGATTTATTTTTTAATGGTTATATATTGTTTTGACATATTGAACGCACTGGTTCTGAGTCTGAAGGTGTCCGACCTTCGACAATTTTGATTTATTTATTTATGATTACATATTGAACGCATTGGTTCTGAGTCCACACTGGTTCTTAGTTTAGCAGTTCTATGGATCAAACACTAGCGCAGAAATGCTAATCAAATGCGGCTATTTTACATTTACAAATGCGGTTATAGAGCCGCATTTGATCAGCACGCAGTCGTAAATCAGAGAAATACAAATGCGGTTATAGAGCCGCATATGTAAATACGATTTACGAATGCGGTTATTTCAAATAACCGCATTTGTATATTCTTCTGAATTAACAAAAGGGTTTTAGGGTTTTAGGGCTTTAGGGGTTTTAGGGTTTTAGGGGTTTTAGTATATGATTTAAGAAGAGTGGAAGAGGACAAAGAGGAACAGCGACAGCAGCGACGACAGTGGCGGCGGAAGTAGTGGCGGAGCGACGAGCCAATGGAAAGTACCTTCGATATGCAGCAATGGAAACCGAAACCCATTAAAAACGAAAGCAATAGGGAAAGCGAAAGTCATTAAAAGAAATGAAGTTCAATGCAGTTGCAATGGAAACAAAATACCTTCGAGTGCAGCAATGAGTTCGAAAACGAGAGAAAACGAAGAAGAGAGATGAACGCAAAGAGAAAGAAACTACGAAACTGTTGAGGCGCCTAAAGTTTTTAGGGTAAATTTGATTTACAAATGCGGTTATTTGAATAACCGCATTTGTAAATCAATCGCTTCAATTTACAAATGCGGTTATTCAAATAACCGCATTTGTAAATCAAGCGCTTCAATTT